>Ga0190352_1000011_pt1 | contig 56335 bp, 56 predicted proteins | sample 4872131011_MG_FD_161682 | JGI IMG/M metagenome (GOLD analysis project Ga0190352, IMG submission 161682) | Hydrothermal vent microbial mat bacterial communities from Southern Trench, Guaymas Basin, Mexico - 4872-13-10-11_MG | ecosystem: Environmental > Aquatic > Marine > Hydrothermal vents >...
ATTCAAATCCTTTTCTTCAAGGAATTTTATGGAGATAATCCCCTGGGTAGACCATCTACAGGGACAGAAGAAACAGTGAGTAAACTCACAGTGGAGGATATTAGAAAGTTTTATAAAAAATATTATAATCCTCAGAATGCATACCTTGTTGTGGTTTCAAATGAAGACCCTATTGAGACAATAAGCCTTGTAAAGAAGTATTTCTCTGACTGGGAAAAGGGTGAAGCTGCATCCTTCCCTGCCATTGAATTGAACATACAGGACAGCTCTTATATAAGGACCTTTCACATAGAGGCCAATCAATCCTATATAATGCTTGGGCATGTGGGGACCGTAAGGGATAATCCCGATTGGCCGGTAATACAGCTTTTCAATTATGCTCTCGGAGGCGGAGGGTTTTCATCCAGACTTTTGAAGGAGATCAGGGATAAAAAGGGATATACATATTCTGCTTACAGTTATTTTACCTGGCAGAAGAAATATCCGGGGGTCTTTCTTGTATCCACATTTACCAAATTGGATAATACGCAGGCAGTGGTGAAAGAAATTAGAGCAATCCTCGAGAATTTTAAAACCAGCGGAATATCGGAAGAGGAGCTGGAAGAGGCAAAAAAATATTTTGAAGGAGCACTTCCCCGAAGGGTTGAAACATACAGTGGGTTAGCAGGAAAGATTCTAGAGGGCATGATATATGGACTTCCTGACTTTTATTGGGAAAAAGAAGCAAGAGTCATGCAGAAGATCACCCAGAAGGAGGTAAACAGAATTATTCCAGAATACCTGTACCCAGAGAAACTTATGGGTGTTGTGATTACAGATACCACGAAGGTGAAATTGAAGGTTGATTAGATTATTAGGGTCTTTATAATTGAAAAGGAGTTTTTTATGTCAGAGGATAAAATTGTGGAAATTTTGAATCTTGCCAGGGAAATAGAAAAAGAGGGAATCCTCTCCTATCTCGATAAATCCAGAATGGAGGAGATGGAGGACGAAAACCTCCGGGTCCTTTTCAAAAGGCTTTATGACATGGAACAAAACCATTATGATTTGATATTTACCCAGCTAGATTACATAAAGGGGACAGGTTTCTGGTTTGATATTCCTGAATTCAGCATGGAGGCTTAGAAATGGGTCTTCTTGGTGCCCATGTATCCATATCTGGGGGTGTTTATAAGGCCCCTGAAAGGGGTGAAAAGCTCGGGTGTGAATCAATCCAGATCTTTTCAAAAAATCAGATGCAGTGGAAGGCAAAACCATTAACACCCGGAGATTCTCAGAAGTTCAAAGAGGAATTAAGAAAGACCCACATAAAGGAAGTGGTCATACATGACTCTTATCTTATTAATCTTGGAAGCCCTGACGAGGAAAAACTCAAGAAGTCTCGGGATGCTTTTCTTGATGAAATGGTACGGGCAGAAATTCTTGGTGTGAAATACTTGGTATTCCATCCTGGTTCTCACATGGGCAAAGGTGAAGAAATAGGGTTAAAATTAATTGCGGAGAGTTTGAATATATTGATAGACAAGGCAAAGGAAGCCTCCAATGTGTTGCTTCTACTGGAGACAACCGCGGGTCAGGGATCAAATCTTGGTTACAAGTTTGAACATCTTAAGTTCATTATGGATCAAGTGGAGAAAAAGGAGAGATTGGGAGTATGTTTTGATACTGCGCATGCCTTTGAAGCAGGATACGATATTTCAACAGAGGAGGGATATGAAAGGACTTTTAAGGAATTTGATAATATAATTGGACTTGAGAAACTTAAGGTATTTCATTTGAATGATTCAAAAACCCCCCTGGGTTCTCATATTGACCGCCATGAAAACATAGGTGAGGGTATGGTAGGACTCAAGGCTTTTGAGCTTCTAGTAAACGACGAAAGGTTCAAGAACCACCCAATGATTCTTGAAACCCCCGGTGGAGAAAAATACTACGAGTATAATCTCAAAGTATTGAGGGGTCTTGTGAAAAAGTAATTGGTAGAGTCTCGGGCAGCAGAAAGCGTAAAGCGTGAAGTAGACAGCAGAGTACCTTATGTGTCATTCTGAGGCCCGAAGGGCCGAAGAATCTCGAGATGCTTCGCCTACGCTCAGCATGACATATGAAGTATCGGTAGATGGTAAACGGTAGACGATGAAGAGTCTGAAAAGGGATGTGAAGCGTAAAGCGTGAAGCGGACAGCGAGAATAGAATATAGTTCTCTCTCCCCCACGGGAGAGGGGGGAATAATTATATTTTTATTTTAAAATATTTTGAGATTCTTCGCTTCGCTCAGAATGACAAAGAAGTCGGTAGACGGTAAACGGGAGACGGTAGACGATTGAAGAATGGATTACTTGTTGTCATTCTGAGGAGTCTGCCTCAGGCAGACGACGAAGAATCTAAAAAGGACGTGAAGCGGGAAGCGTAAAGCGGACAGGGAAAGATTCGGTAGACGGTAGACGGTAAACGGTAGACGAAGAACCTCAAAGGACGTGAAGCGTACAGCGTAAAGCGTGCATGGGGAATAATAAAATTCCCTCTGCTTGCGGGAAATCCGGAGGATTCTGCGACAGATTTTTCTTATTTCCCCTCCAGCGGGGGAGGGGATTAAGGGGAGGGGGTATTAACAAGGCTTTGAACTCACACAGAACGTATAAATGTTTCCCCCTCACCCTAACCCTCTCCCCCACGGGAGAGGGAAAGTTTTATATTCCCGCTTTACGCTGCCCGCTTTCCGCTATACGCTTTACGCTGCCCGCTTCACGCTTTTCGCTTTACGTCTACCGATACTATTCTGCTCCAGGATGCAAGTAGTTGTATATAATTTCTGCCTTCTTTTTGCCTATACCTTTTACTCTGGCAAGCTCCTCCACCGATGCATTTCGAATCTTTTTAAGACTACCAAAGTGTTGGTATAACTTTTTCAGTGTTTTCTCTCCAACACCGGGTATATACAGGAGATCGGTTTCTTTTTGTTTTTTGCCCCTTAACAATCGATGGTAACTTACAGCAAATCTATGTGCTTCATCTCGAAGGACTTTCAGCAACCTGAAGGCATGAGAGCGAGGCGGAATCATAATCCTTTCCCCTGTCTCAAGAAAGAGATCATCGAATCTTTTGGCAAAAGCTACTATAAAAACATCCTTATTCATCTCCTGTCTTGCTTGCTTTGCAAAATTTAACTGTGCTATACCCCCATCTACCAGAATTAGATCAGGCAAGGGTTCATATTTCAGTCTCCGCTTTACTATCTCGTAAATCATGTGGGGGTCATCTTTAATCCTTTCAGATTTTATTTTGAACCTCTTATAGTATGATTTCTTCAGTCTCCCATTCACACTTACAACGAAAGAACCCACTCTATTGGTTCCAAAAAGCTGTGAGATATCACATGCTTCGATTCTCAGGGGTATCTTTTCAAGTTTAAAGTACTCTTTCAGCTCCACCAGGGCAGGATGTACTCGCGATATACCTTCCTTTTTCCCCAACTCTTCTTCCAGCACCTTTACTGCATTAATACGGGCCAGTTCGACAAGTTTTTTTTCATCGCCTTTTGCTGTTCTCAGTGTTATTTTCTCCAGAGCATTCTGGATATTCTGGGAATTTTCAGGTAATTTATCTACGACTACAGCTTCTGGAGGATTGGGCTGGGTGGAATAATATTGAATCAAAAATTCAGCCAGGATTTCCTCCTCCCTGTCCTCTGGTCTAATATCCAGAAAATAGTGTTCAGTATCCACCATTTTGCCGGAACGAACAAAGATAATAAAAGCAAGTCCTGTGTTCCTCACTCGAGATACAGCCACAATATCTTTATTCTCCCCCATAAGGGTATGAACAGTCTGTTCCCTTTTAAGTTCTCTTATGGCCATAATCTGATCCCTGATGCTGGCAGCCTTTTCAAATTCCAGTTTCTGGCTGGACTTCCACATCTCCCTTTCGAGTTTCCTTTCCAGTTCCTCAGTATCCCCTTTCAAAAATTGGATAACATTTTTTACAAGATTCTGGTATTCCTCTTCCTTTACTTTTCCTGGTATGCAGGGTGCCACACATTTACCGATATAATAGTCCATGCAGGGAGAAATGGTCCTTTTTGAGGGGAGTTTGTATTTACATGTCCTTACAGGGAAAATCTTCCTTATACTCCGAATAGTTTTTCTTACAGCCTTTGCACTTGTATAAGGCCCAAAAATAGTTATGTCCTCTTCTTTAAAATTCCTTGTAAGCGTAATTCGGGGGTATGCCTCATTTGTGGTAATTTTAATGTAAGGGTATTTTTTATCATCTTTTAATCTTATATTATATCTGGGTTGAAACTTCTTAATTAGGTTGGCCTCAAGCAGAAGTGCTTCAGCCTCGTTCCTTGTTATGATAATCTGTAGTTTTGTTGCCCTTTTTGATAAAACCCTGAATCTGGGGCTTTCTTGATCGTGAAGATAATTTTCCAGTCTCTGTTTTAAATCTGAAGCCTTACCAATATATAGGGGAATCTCATTTTCCTTAAAAATATATACCCCTGGAAGATGTGGGGCCTCTTTGATTTTTTCTTTGATTCTCTCTTTCATATGGATAAAATTGTATACCATATTCCTTGAAAATGGGAAACTCTCATAGTATACTTAAAAAGGAGGTGATAAGATGGCTGGACATTCTAAATGGGCACAGATAAAACATAAGAAAGCAAAGGTCGATGCAAAAAGGGGGAGGATTTTTACGAAGTTGATTCGTGAGATTACAGTTGCTGCAAGGATGGGGGGTGGTGATCCTGAACATAATCCTAAACTCCGTCTTGCTATAGAGAAGGCAAAGGAACATAATATGCCCTGGGAAAATATAGAAAGGGCTATAAAGAGAGGAACAGGAGAACTTGAAGGAGTTGAATATCAGGAAGCAATTTTTGAAGGTTATGGTCCAGGTGGAGTTGCCATTCTTGTCAAGGCACTCACAGATAACAAAAATAGGACCACAGGAGAAATCCGGCATATTTTTTCAAAACATGGTGGGAACCTGGGAAGTCCGGGAAGTGTAGCATGGCAGTTTGAAGAAAAGGGGATAATTTATATTGAAAAAGATAAAGCAAATGAAGATACAGTTTTCGAAATAGCAGTAGAAGCTGGGGCAGAGGATGTGAAGACAGAAGGAGATACCTGTGAAGTATATACATCTCCAAAAGATTTTGAAAATGTAAAGAAGGCCTTTGTGGATGCAAATATTGAGATACAGAATGCAGATATTACTATGGTTCCACAATCCACCGTGAGAGTTGATGGTAAGGATGCTGAGAAGCTTCTCAAACTCCTCGATGCACTTGAAGATAATGATGATGTTCAGAAGGTCTATGCCAATTTTGATATTCCAGAAGAAGTTCTTCAATCCTTTACGGAACAATAAATGCTTGTACTTGGCATAGATCCCGGTCTAAGATTCATAGGATTTGGTCTTATTGACGAAAAATTCAAGGTTGTTGGACGTGGAATTATAAAACCCAGAGGTGAGTCTCTGGCAGAGAAACTCCATTCCATCTATCAACAGTTCAATGATGTTCTCCGAGAATATTCTCCGGATGTTGCAGTGGTTGAAAGTACGATTTATTATAGAAATGTTAAAACTGCACTGACACTTGGTGCAGTGAGAGGTATCTTACTACTTGGTCTTCAGCAGAATGGAATAAGATTTTTTGAGGTTTCTCCTACAAAAATAAAATTGAGCCTTACCGGTGTAGGAAGGGCGAAGAAAGAACAGTTAGAGTATATGGTAAAAAAAATACTCTCCTTGAAGGAAGACATCAGTCCTCACGAATCCGATGCACTTGCCCTTTCACTTTGGTTTTTGAAGAGGAAGAAGCATGCTGTATTCAGTTGAAGGGAGTTTGCTGAAAAAGAGTCCGTTCCGGGTTGTGGTGGAGGTGAATGGAATATCTTTTGAAATTTTTATACCCGTTTCTGCATTCGAAGCACTCCCCCCTGAAGGTAACAATGTAAAATTATTTGTATACCCCATAGTTCAGGAAAACCGAATTGTGTTGTATGGATTTACTAGTGAGGCGGAAAGGGAACTTTTCCTGGAATTAATCCGACTTACAGGGGTGGGACCTGCTCTGGCCATGAGAGTGCTTTCTGGTTTAAGTGCCGAAGAGTTTGTGGAAGCTGTTAAGAATGCAGACGTAGATGTAATTTCAAGAGTGAAAGGTGTTGGAAAAAGGCGAGCAGAAAGGATCATTTTTGAGATGGTAGGAAAGACCGCACATATTCTGCCTCAGCCAGTGAACAGAGAAGAGGATACTGTGGGAAAAGCTGTTCAGGCTCTTGTTGCTCTGGGGCTTAAGGAAGCTGAAGCTAGATCCCTGGTCAGGAAGGTCATAGATGAAGCCGGAAAAGAACTCGCCGTGGAGGATATCATTCGTATAGCCCTTGGAGGCCATAAATGAGAATCACTGATCCTAAGGTACTGCACGATGAGGAAAGAGAACTGGATAGAGCTTTAAGACCTTTGAGCTTCAAGGAGTTTGTGGGACAGGATCGGATTAAAGAAAATCTTGAAGTTTTTGTGGAGGCTGCCAAAAGAAGAGGAGAACCACTGGATCATGTATTACTATGTGGACCTCCCGGACTGGGTAAAACTACCCTCGCCTTTATTATCTCCAAGGAGATGGGGGTAAATATTAGAGTTACATCAGGCCCTGTAATTGAAAGGCCTATAGATCTTGTGGGGATATTGACATCTCTCCAAAAGGGAGACGTACTTTTTGTTGACGAAATTCATCGTTTACCCAGGCAGGTTGAAGAATATCTGTATTCTGGCATGGAGGATTTTAAAATAGACATAATACTTGACAAGGGACCCAATGCAGATTCCATAAGGCTGGATATCACTCCCTTTACCCTCATTGGGGCTACCACCCGGTCCGGTCTTCTAACATCACCTATGAGATCAAGATTTGGGATGAGTTTCCGGCTTGATTACTATAATGAAGAGGAACTCTACAGGATTATCTTAAGATCTGCCCGTCTCCTTAAAGTGAAGATTACGGATGAGGGAGCTCGAGAAATTGCAAAGAGGTCCAGAGGGACCCCCAGGGTAGCAAACAGACTTCTGAGAAGGGTTAGAGATTATGCCGAAGTCAAGGCTGATGGTGTTATAACAAAGGAAATTGCTGTGTATGCATTGAATAACCTAAATGTGGATGAAAAGGGTCTTGATGAAATGGACAAGAAAATTTTGAAGGCAATTATAGAGAAATTTAATGGTGGTCCTGTGGGTATAAAAACCTTATCACATGCTGTCTCAGAGGAACCTGACACTATAGAGGAGGTTTATGAGCCGTATCTGCTGAGGGAGGGCTTCATTGAAAGGACTTCCAGAGGACGAATCGCCACTCCCTTAGCATACAGTCATCTGGGAATCAGAGATTTAGAAAAAGGTCTTTTTTGAACTTAACTTATTACCTTTATTCCATAAATTAGAAATTTGTGCCCATAATAGTTTATAATATATCAAACATGGAGGGCATTATGAAATTTAGACTGGGGAAAAAAGATGCTCTTATAATAGTTGATGTTCAAAAAGATTTCTGCCCTGGAGGGGCTTTACCTGTACCCCAAGGGGATAAGGTGGTGGAGCCCCTGAATAGATATATTCATCTGTTTTCAAGACACGGAAGTCTTGTAATTGCCACAAGAGATTGGCATCCTGAGAATCATAGTTCTTTTGAAGAATACGGTGGTATATGGCCCAAACATTGTATTCAGAATACAGAAGGTGCTGAATTTCATGATGATTTAAAATTGCCTGAGGATGTTATCGTAATATCTAAAGCCACAGAAGCGGATAAAGAGGCCTATTCTGGTTTTGAAGGAACCAACCTTGAAAAAATTCTTAAAGGACATGGAGTAAGAAGAGTTTATGTAGGAGGGCTGGCGACTGATTATTGTGTAAAAGCCACTGTACTGGATGCCTTGAGATTCGGCTTCTGTGTATTCCTATTGCTTGATGGAATATGCGGTGTTAATATCAATCCCGAAGACTCTGAAAGAGCCATTGCAGAGATGCTGGAGAAGGGAGCTGTAGGAATTCTCCTTGATGAATTGAAGGGTGGATAAAAAAATCTATGAAAAAAGTCCTCGTTTTGATGAGTGGAGGAGTAGACTCCTCTGTTACACTTTATCTTCTCAAACAGGCAGGTTATAGTGTACAGGGCCTGACCTTTGATATGGTGGGAGAGGGCTCCAGGTGCTGTGATGTTAAGGATATTCTGGATGCAAGAAGAGTAGCCAGTATGCTGGATGTCTCCCATCGTGTTTTTGATGTGAGAGAAGAATTTAAAAAAATTGTTATAGACTATTTTATAAAAGAATATAAAATTGGGCGAACCCCCAATCCCTGCGTGATCTGTAACAGAGAGATCAAGATTGCTATGGGTATAAAAATAGCTGATTCTCTTGGATTTGATTATGTGGCTACAGGACACTATGCAAGGGTTAAGAAAAATAATACCCCCCATCTCCTCAAGGCTATCTGGAGAGAGAAATCACAGGAGTATTTCCTTTCTATGATAAAAAGGGAACACTTAAATAGACTTCTTCTACCTCTTGGAGAACATACAAAGGAGGATGTCCGTAATATAGCTCGAGAGATGGGGATGATGGTTTCCGAAAAAGAGGAAAGTCAGGAAGTATGTTTTGTGGGGAAGGATTATAGGAAATTCCTTGAAGAAGCAGGTATAACTCGAAAGAAAGGAGAAATATTATTGAAAAATGGCAAAAAGGTGGGAACTCACGATGGATATCATCTCTTTACTATCGGGCAGAGAAAGGGAATAAACGTATCTCTTGGAAAAAGATATTATGTATACCGAATAGATGCTCGGACCAATCGTGTATTTGTGGCGGAATGGGATGATTTACTCAGTAGAAAGTTTATTGTTAATAATGTGAACTGGATAGAAGAGGTATCTTTTCCACTTAAGTGTCGGGTTAAGGTGAGGTACAGACACGATGAAGTTGATGCAACTGTGGAAGATATGAGAGATGGAATGTACAGGGTAAAAACAGATAAACCTGTTTTTGCCGTCACTCCGGGACAGGTGGCAGCCTTTTATGAAGAAGATATGGTGCTAGGAGGAGGAATAATATATGAAAGAGAAGATTAAAGCCGTTGCATTATTTTCAGGTGGACTGGATTCAACACTTGCGGCAAAGATTATGGAACAGCACGGTATTGATGTGATAGCTGTGCATTTCATTACACCCTTCTGCGGTAAGGTGAACCTTGAAGATTGTAAAGAACCTCAAGATACCATCGCAAAGGAGGCAGGGGTAAAAATTGTCCATGAACTTATTCTGAAGGAATACCTTGAGATTGTGAAACATCCCAAATTTGGCTATGGTAAAAATATGAATCCATGCATAGATTGTAAAATACTCTTCCTTAAAAGGGTATGGCAACTGGGGCAGGAGCTGGGAGCTCATTTTATTATAACCGGTGAGGTTCTTGATCAACGTCCAATGTCCCAAAGGATGGAGACCATTAGACTTATAGAAGAAGAAGCTGGAGTTTCAGGACTTGTTGTTAGGCCTCTATGTGGAAAGTTTCTTCCTCCTACAATTCCCGAGGAAAAGGGGTGGATTGAAAGAGAATGGTTTCTGAATATCAGGGGGAGATCCCGAAAAAGGCAACTGGAGCTGGCCCAAAAATTGGGAATTAAAAATTTTACGCAACCTGCAGGTGGATGTCTGCTGACAGATCCTACTTTTTCAATTAGACTCAGAGAACTTGTGGAACACGAGGGTCTTGATTTGATTTATGTAAATTTATTGAAACTCGGTAGACATTTCAGACTTGCTGATAATGCCAGACTGGTGGTGGGGAGAAATCAGGTTGAAAATTCTCACTTAAGACAATTTAAAGATGATTTTGTTTTTATTGAGCCCCTTAATACCAAAGGACCCGATGCCCTTCTTTCAAAAGAAGCCTCTGGTGAAGACCTTAGGCTTGCTTTAAAAATTGTTGCAAGATATTGTGATGATTCTACAAATGTAATCTTTAAAATAAGATTTTCAAAGGATAAAAGTCAAGAAATCACCGTGGAGGAACCTTTACCTCCTCAGGAAGTGGAGAGATATAGAATCGGGTAGGAGATATTTGTAGATCGTGCAGCGTGAAGCGTAAAGCGTACAGCGGAAAGTGGGAAGGGGAAGATGGTAGAAGGAATTTTATTATATTCTCGTCTACCGTCTACCGTTTTCCGTCTACCGAAACAATTAATCCGTCTACCGTCTTCCGTCTACCGAATTCCTTGTCATTCTGAGCGAAGCGAAGAATCTCAAAATATATTAAACGTATAATTATAATTTATTCCCCCCTCACCCTAGCCCTCTCCCTCAAGGGAGAGGGAATTATATTATTCCCATGCCCGCTTTACGCTTCAAGCTTTACGTCCCTTTGAGATTCTTCGTCGTCTGCCTGAGGCAGACTCCTCAGAATGACAACAAGTAATCCATTCTTCAATCGTCTACCGTTTCCCGTCTCCCTGTCATTCTGAGCGTTAGCGAAGAATCTCAAAATATCTTTTATATTCTCGTTCTACGCTTTACGCTGCCCGCTTTCCGCTTCACGTCCTTTTTAGATTCTTCGTCGTCCGCCTGAGGCGGACTCCTCAGAATGACAATAAACACGCCACCTTCAATCGTTTCCATCTACGGAACTTTCGTGCCCGCTTTACGCTGTATGCTTCACGTACTTTTTAGATTCTTCAATTGTCTACCGTCTACCGTTTCCCGTCTACCGATACTACAAGCTTTAAGCACTACGCTGTACGATATCTTAACTCTTCGAAGAGTTTGGTTCTTACCTTGTTAAAAAAATCAAGAGCAACTGGAGTTCTATAGTCAGGATATGTCCATTGGAGTGGCACAAAGCCTTCTTTTTTTCTGTAAATTAAGGTAACTTCACCATAAATTCCTTTCCCGAGATAAATTCTGTGGGAATAATTTTTTGTAGTAACCAATACGAGATTTGTCAGCGAAACATAACCAGGATCGATGTTTATGGTTCTTTTACCTTCCACACTGTATTTATGTTCTATCTCATTTGATATGAGTTTAAGATCCACTATAGATTCCGGGTCTATTGTTCCTTTGAAGGATACCCATAATCTTTTTAGCCCCCTTCCCATTTCTTTCGAGTAATATTGTGAAAACTCATCAAATAGAAGGATAGGTGATATGTCTTCAATTTCTCCCAGTGGCTTAAAAATGGCGTTAAGGGAATTTATATGTTCTTCCCTGGTAATTATGCCTGTGAATAATTTGACTTTTTCTGGAATTGAAAGTTTTCCCATAGACTAAATTATATAATTCTTTCTATTCATTTGCAACGCCTCCCTTCGGGTGGTATAATTAAGCCATGACCGAAGATGAGAAATATATGAAAATTGCCCTTGACCTTGCAAAGTTTGGATGTGGTTTCACATCACCAAATCCATGTGTTGGTGCTGTTATTGTTAAAAATAGAAGGATTGTTGGTGTGGGCTACCATAAGAAAAAAGGAGAAAAACACGCTGAAGTACGGGCCATTGAGGATGCGGGAGAATATGTAAAAGGCTCCACCATGTATGTTACCCTTGAGCCGCACTCTTTTTATGGGACACAACCTCCATGCACCGAGGCAATTATCAGGGCTGGAATAAAAAGGGTGGTAATCGCAACACTTGACCCCAACCCCAACGTTAATGGAAAAGGAGTTGAAATATTGAAGAAAGCTGGAGTGGAAGTTGAAGTTGGAATTCTCCGGGAAGAAGCTGAGTTTATAAACAGATTCTTCATCCATTACATGAAAACAGGAAGACCTTATGTTATCCTTAAACTTGCCCAGACACTGGATGGCTTTATCGCAGATAGTAGGGGGAATTCTCGCTGGATCTCTGGTGAAGAATCAAGAAAGGAAGTTCACAGAATTAGAGGGGAGGTGGATGCCATCATGATAGGTAGAGGCACTCTTGTGAAGGATGATCCTGAACTTTTACCCAGAGAAGTCTTTGCTCCCAGGAGGCCCGTGAGAATTATAGTTTCAGGCAACGGAAATATAGATTTTAAAAGAAAGATTTTCGGGACAGAAGGGAAAAAGATTATCGCTGTTGGCAAAGGTCACAAACTCGATGTCCCTCCTGCTATTCAAAAGGATGTAGAGGTAATTGAGGTTGAGAGAAAAAATGAGGGTATCAACCTGGAATATTTGATGGAAGAACTTGGCAAAAAAGGGATTCAGTCTGTTCTCTGTGAGGGTGGAGGGAAACTGGCAGGCTCTCTTCTTATGGAGAATCTCGTGAATGAACTTTTAATTTTCTATGCACCTTTTATGTTAGGAGATGGTAAAAAAGCATTCGAGGGGTTCTCATCTTTGCTCCGAGAAAGACAAGATCGTTTCACTTTATATTCCTCCACCAAACTTGGGAATGACATAATGGTGAGATACTTGAGAAAATGACAGAAAGTATAATAGAATTTTTTAGAAGCCTTGGTATAAATGGAAAACTTCTTATCCCTGTGATTGCAGCAATGCCTGTTATAGAATTAAGGGGAGCAATTCCCTTCGCTGTCTGGGTTATGAAGTACAGTGTTCTGGAATCGCTCATGCTTTCTCTTGTGGGTAACTGGCTTATTACTGTTCCTCTCGTGTTCTTCTTCGATTTTCTGGCAGGGAGATTGAAAAAATATGAATTCGGAGAAAAATTACTGGAAAAATTATATGAAAGAGGGAGAAAAAGAGGAGAACTTGTAAGAGTATACAAGTCTCTTGGTCTCTTTCTATTTGTGGCCATACCCCTACCAGGAACAGGGGCATGGACAGGAGCGCTCATGGCATTTTTGTTTAATATAAGAAAAAGATATTCATTTTTATCCATTCTTGCTGGAGTTACGGTAGCTGGGATAATAGTTTCACTTTTCGTTTCACTGGGACCTCTTTATGGCACAATTACGGGAATCCTGTTTATTGCAGGGATATCCAGGATACTTCTTATAATGCTTAGAAAAGTGTCCAGATAGAATATTGTTGTAATTGACAGATTATCAAGGAGTGTTTAAAATTTCTCTATAAAAAGGAGGTGAAGTATGTTGGTTAAACTCCATTTTAACTGGAAAGATGTGCCCAGGGCCTTGCGCTTTGGATTTAGTCTTAAAAAAATATGGGTACAATTCCTTGGCCTACTTTTAGGCACAATAGGGTATTCCATATTTGCTTATCTGGCACTTCTTGTCTCGGGTTTGTCTTTTAGGGAGATATGGAACTTCTGGAAATTCGTACCAGTGCCTGTGGGAGAGCCCATGAATGTGGGGGGTACAATACTCTTTATCCTTGGTATTATTTTCTTTATTGTACTCAATTTCTTCTTCGGTGTTGCAGTTTCAAAGATTACGTACGAACAGCTGAAAGGAGACGATTTCTATGAGGTGAAAGAGGCCCTGAAATTTGCCTTCAAAAAGGGTAAGGCAGTGATAATAGCCCCTATTTCTCTCATTATTCTTGCTGTGTTTATAATAATTGGCGGCATCATTGTGGGGCTCTTGGGTAAAATACCCTGGTTCGGTGAGCTGGTAATCCTTCTCTCCAGCATACCTGCCTTCTTTGCATCACTGTTTTTAATTTATATATTCTTTGCTTTTATATTGTCTCTTTTTATTTCTGCTGCAGTGGTTGCGACCACAGAGTCCGATACTTTTGACACTCTTTTCGAGGTATTTTCCACGCTAAATGATGAGAATTGGAGATTTATTGGCTATGAAGCTCTTCTGGGGGTTGTGAATTTTATAGGGACTTCTGTATTTATTTGGGCCATTGGAAGAGCCATCTGGATAATGCACAGGATATGGGCAGCTTCCTGGCTCATGGGAGATAAATATGTTGCAGTAGAGAGGGGTGCCCTATACTATATGACCTATTCCCCCCTCTTTTACAAAATAGAAGGATGGCTTGATTTTCTTAAAGTTGGTGGAATATTATCCCCTGTGAATGTACTTCCTCAGATGTCCATACCACAGCACATACTGGCATTTGTACTGGGAATTCTATTATATTTTGTTGTTTTTATAGCTATTGCTTTTCCTCTGGTGGTGTTCTGGGTGGGAAATACACTTGCATATATAGTGCTGGTTAAAAAGAAGGATGATATAGATCTCTTGGCCCAGGAAGAAAAAGAAGAACCCACCGAATCACTGGTCAAAGAGCAAGAAGAGCAGTCCAAGGAAGAGGAAAAGGGAGGGAAGGAAGAAGAAGGTTGATTGGCATAGAATTCGACGAAGAAAAATTTATTCTTGTTAGAATAAAAGGTAAGAGCATTGTAGAATTTGCAGAGGAGGAGATGGATCTTCTGGAACGCTATCGGAAGTATAAGATTAAAGCAGTCTTCAGAGGGAAAAAAATCATAGGTAAACTTTACTCAGGAAGGGCAAAGAAAAAGGACTTTATGAAAAATTTTGGTGATAATTTTTATATCCTCAAAAGGAATTTTAAAAAAGATAAAAAGATCTATACATTCTTGGCAGGTGTTCCATTAACTATACTTTCCATTGCTGAAGCTCTGCTTCCAGAAAAAACCATAAGACTGGACTTCCCACCTTTTGTATTATACGATATTCTATACTACCTTGATCTTCTGGAAAAAGAGGAAGAAGTACTGGCACTGCATAAAACCGGTAACATTGTATATTACCTCATTGTTAATAATGGTCTTCCTGTTTATGCATCCTCTTTTCCTTCAGAGCCTGATCCCGAAGAAAAATTAAGAGAGTTTTTTAAGATATTTTTTGAAGAGGGAACACCTCCTATATATCTCACAGGAGATTTTGATGCCCCAGAGGTAGCACTTCTCAAAGATCTTGCCATGGATGGAGTTGTAGAGACACTTGATCTCACAAAGATCTTTGACGTGAGAGTACCTGCACCTCAATCACCACAGCGATATAGTATAGCAATAGGAGTAACTCTCTGATGCTAAGATTGAATTTTAAAAGAAAAAAAAGAAAAAGTACTGTTTTTGTAATTGTGCTTATTGTTCTTGTCTTGGGACTTGTAGTTACCTTATATTACCAATATGGTGATATATTAAAAACAAAGATGATACCCAAGGAAGAGGTTAAAATATACTTTTTACGAGGTATTTTGATTCATGGAGAGGAGAAATACGCCATATTCCTGGATAACAGAGGTAAAAGATATATGGTTAAGGAAGGAACAGAGACCTCTGATTTCAGGGTCAATAAAATAGACAGTGCGGGAGTGACTCTTGTGAATATAAATGGAAAAGGAGTAACTATTAAATGGTGATAAACCTGTTACTGGGATTGATACTTGTGCTTCCTATTGATATTAGAGTACACGTGGATAAGGTGAAGGTGACTGTACCTGTGGATGATATGAGATATGATGTTACAGATTTTGAAAACAGCAGGAAGGTGATAATAGATATTTACGGATATCCTGGAATTAAAACAGGATTCTGGAATGTAAAGGACGATGGTATTGAAAGGGTCGAGATTAAAAGATTTAGAACGGAAAAAATTACCAGAATTATTGTAACTACTTCAGGTCCTGTAAAAGTTTTGCAGAGAACAAGAGAAGATGCAGACTTGATTGTACTTCTGGCTATTGATACAATGGATAAAGCTCAACCTCCCAGGTATATTATAAGAAAAATCCCAGAAAACAGAGTTTATAATCTACATGCAAAGAGAGACTCTGTATGGTTTAAATTCCATAACATAACAACAAAAGACCTCCTCGATTTTTTATCCTTCGTTACGGGAAAGGAATTTAGGGCGAGGGGACGGTTAAATAAGGTCCACTCATTTCAGGGGAAAGTCGAGAACTTTGATGAGATAATCAAGCGAGTGCAAAATGAGCAATAATAGAGGAGTGCTTTATGTGGTTGCAACTCCTATTGGGAATATGAAGGATATAACGTTGAGGGCATTGGAAGTTCTCAAGGAGAGTAATTTTATACTTTGTGAAGATACGAGGAAGACAATGAAAATTATGAGCCATTATAATATTTCAGGTCCGAAGCTCCTCACCTATAATGAACATAACGAGAATAAAAGAATTCCAGAAGTTCTAAAATTACTGAGAGAAGGGAATACAATATCTCTTGTATGCAATGCAGGAACCCCTACCATTCAGGATCCGGGGTACAGACTCATTAAAGTTTTGAAAGAAGAGGGATTTAAGGTACTCCCAGTGCCAGGTCCTTCTGCTTTAATTGCTGCACTTTCTGTGTCTGGTTTACCCACAAATAGGTTTATCTTTTTTGGATTTTTACCTAGAAAGAAAGGTAAAAGAGAATCCATATATAGAGAGTGGATAGAAGAAGAAATGACGGTAATATTTTATGAATCCCCAAAAAGGATTAAGAAGATATTTAAAGAGATTAAGTCTTATAGAGAATTTGAAAATCGCAGGGTTTTCATAGCCAGAGAGATGACCAAAAAGTTTGAGTCTTACGCCTATTTGCTGATAAAGGATGTGGATGTTGAGGATTTGCTCGAGAAGGGGGAATATGTCGTTATTCTGGAGGGGAAAAAATGAAAGAGGAATGGAAGGTCAGAGGAAGGCAATTCATATCACCGGTGGTCTCTGTTCTGGTAAAATATAAAGTTCACCCTAATATTATTACAGTGGTAGGACTCTTGATTACAGTATGCGCTAGTATCCTGTATGCAGAGGGGGCATTCAGATGGGGAGCCCTTGTAATGTTATTGGGAGGTCTTTTTGATGCAATAGATGGGGAAGTTGCCCGAAGGTCAAGGAGAGTTTCTGTATTTGGTGCATTTCTGGATTCGACTTTGGATAGATTTTCTGATTTTTTCATTTTTGGAGGATTGATTTACTATTACAGGAATAATCTTATCTTTTTTATAGCTCTCTATGTGGCGGTTATTTTCACATTGATGATAAGTTACATAAGAGCCAGGGCAGAAGGGCTGGGTTATTCTCCTCGCTCGGGTCCCATGGATAGAACAGGTAGATATTTTTTCATAGTTATAACTGCTTTCCTTGGCCCAGAAATATTCAGATGGTTTATTTTCATATTTATTATTCTTGTTTTCATAACCGTTGTAAGGAGATGGAAGGAGCTTTATAATTATTTTAAAATTAATAACAAAAAACAAATTTCTTAGTAACGAAAATAAAAAGGAGGTTTCATATGGGGGAAATTAGGGTCGGGATAATAGGGGTTGGTAATTGTGCATCAAGTCTTGTACAAGGAGTATATTATTACCGAAATGCAAAACCCGGTGATTTTATACCGGGTATAATGCACGTAGAGCTTGGGGGATACCATATAAGCGACATAAAATTCGTGGCAGGTGTGGATGTAAACATCACCAAGGTGGGTAAGGATCTCTCAGAGGCAATTTTTGCAGAACCCAATAATACCTATAAATTTACAGATGTACCCAAACTTAATGCGAAAGTCTATCGTGGAATGACTCACGATGGTATTGGAAAATATCTGGAAAATATTATAGTAAAGGCTCCTGGACCAACAGATGATATTGCAAAGATATTCAGAGATCTGGGAGTTGATGTGGTAGTCAATTTCCTTCCTGTAGGCTCAGAAGAGGCCACCAAATGGTATGTGGAGCAGACCATTCAAGCAGATGCTGCTTTTGTGAATGGCATACCAGTATTCATTGCAAGTTCACCATACTGGTCCAAGAGGTTCGAGGAAGCAGGTCTTCCTGTGCTGGGTGACGACATCAAATCACAGGTTGGAGCTACAATAGTTCATAGAACTCTTGTTCAGCTCTTCCTTGATAGGGGAGTTAAGCTTGAAAGAACCAGCCAGCTCAATGTGGGAGGTAATACAGACTTCCTAAACATGTTAGAGAGAGAAAGGCTCCAGTCTAAAAAGATTTCAAAAACAGAAGCGGTAACCTCCCTTCTTCCCTACGATATTGGTGAAGAAAATGTATATATAGGTCCGTCAGACTATGTGGCATGGTTAAAAGATAGAAAATGGGCTTATATGAGACTCGAAGGAAGGACCTTTGGAGATGTCCCACTAAACATAGAATTGAAACTGGAGGTATGGGACTCTCCAAATTCTGCTGGTGTTATGATAGATGCAATTAGATGTGCAAAAATAGCCAAAGATGCAGGACTTAAAGGAGCTATTATCGAGCCTTCTTCTTATTTCTTTAAACATCCACCAGTTCAGTATCCTGATTGGAAGGCAAAGCAACTCACCGAAGAGTGGGTTGCAAAGAGTTCCAAAAAGAAGTGAAGGGAGTGTGAAGTGGGCGGGGATGATATTCCCCGCCCACTTTTTGAAATGGGTAAATGGGGATTTTTTATAACTATAGAGGGTATAGAGGGTAGTGGAAAAAGTACCCTGGCAAAAGGTCTTAAGCTTTACTTAGAAAATTTGGGTCTTAAAGTTGTGTTCACCCGGGAACCTGGTGGTTCCAGCGTGGGTGAAAAGATAAGGAAAATATTACTTTCCAAGGAAGATAGTATGGATTCTATGACTGAAGTTTTTCTTTTTCTAGCTGCGAGAAGGGAGAATGTGGTTAAAAATATTCTACCAGCCTTACAGAATGGTATAGTGGTTATAGCCGATAGATATACAGATTCTACTCTTGCGTATCAGGGATATGGCAGAGGACTCCCCATTAAGATATTGAGAAGATTGAATAAGATAGCCACTAAAAAAATATACCCCAATCTCACTTTTCTGATTGATATTCCCCCAGGAAGGGGACTTGAACGGAAGAATGAAAATGATTTTGACAGAATTGAAAAGGAAAACCTGGATTTTCATAAAAGAGTGAGGGAGGGATATCTTCGTCTTGCAAGAATAGCGAAAAAAAGGATTTATGTTATTGACGGTACCAGGGATCCTGCAGAGATCCTTGATGAAGCGAAGCGGGTGCTTTATAAAAGGCTGGTGGAAAAGAAGAAAATTAAACCTATGAGAGGTGAATAATAATGAAGAAAAGGTATTTTGTTTTTATCCTGGCCATTCTCCTATCCTCCTTTGTAGGATACAGGGTGGGAGTGAGTAAGGAAAGAGCTTCCCTGAGAACAATGTTTTCCATTTTTGCCAGAGTTCTCAATGAAGTTCAGAGATATTATGTGGAAGAAAAAGACCCTGTGGAATTAGTGGAAAAGAGTATAGAGGGGATGGTGAATAGTCTCGATCCATTTTCTGAATTTCTTACTCCAGAAGAAAGTGAAGAGTGGAGTATAGCAACTACGGGTGAATTTGGAGGTATAGGTATACAAATAGGAATTAGAGATAACTGGCTCACTGTAATAGCTCCCATAGATGGAACACCTGCATACAGGGCGGGCTTAAAAGCAGGAGATAGAATTATTGAAATAGAAGGAGAAACCACAAAAGGTATGAAGATCAGAGATGCGGTCAAAAGATTGAGAGGGAACCCTGGGACTAAAGTGACAATCAAGATACAGCGCCCTGGTCTGGATAAACCCTTTGAAGTCACCTTAATAAGAGCCATAATTCATATTAAATCTGTACCTTTTTATACTCTGTTAGAGGATAATATAGGCTATATCAGACTGAGTACCTTCCAGACTGATGCTGAAGCGGAGGTTAGGGCTGCCCTCGATTCTCTTGCAAATATGGGGGCAGAGAAGTTCATCCTTGATCTGAGAGGTAACCCCGGGGGGCTTTTAAGCGAAGCAGTCCGTATTTCGGGACTTTTTCTTGGTCAGGGGAAGCTGGTTGTCTCAACTCGAAGCAGGATAGTAGAGATGAATATGGAATATTATACTCAGAAAGATTCACCGTACAAGAATAACCCTCTCGTTATTCTTGTAGATAGAGGATCAGCCAGTGCCAGTGAAATTGTTTCAGGGGCTATTCAGGACTGGGATAGAGGAGTAATAGTTGGTGATACCACATTTGGTAAAGGGTCAGTACAGAGGATTTTCAAGTTGGATGAAGGATATGAATTGAAGCTTACTACAGCGAAATATTACACTCCTTCTGGAAGATGTATTCATAAAGAGCAGAAAGAGGAAACAGATAGTGTGGGTGTAAGCCAGAAGATAGTGGAGAAGGTCTATACCAAAATTTTGCACAGAGAAGTCTATGGAGGTGGAGGAATAGCTCCAGATATCCATGCGAAGTCTCCCCAGACTCCTGAAATTGTGGCGAGGCTTTACCCTTATTTCTTCACTTTTGCAGTTGAATATCATGCGACTCACCCTCAATATGCGGGTATAAATGAAAAAATAATACAGGAGTTTGCTTCTTTTCTGAAAAGGAAAGAGATCAAATTTAGTATGGAAGATTTCAATAAAGCCTATGATTTCATAAAGCTTTATCTTGATGCAGAATTACAGGAAAAATATTATGGTATGGAAGCCAGATACAAAACGGTGCTGGATCAGGATAAAGTTATGAGGAAGGCTATAGAGATTATGAAGAATCTGGATGATATAAAGACCACTAGAAAATTTTTAGAGGGCCTTAAATAAAAATGAGTAAAGAATTCGTGCACCTTCATGCTCATTCTGAATATAGTATTTTAGATGGTGCTGTGAAAATTCCCAACCTTTTGAAGCATACTAAAGAAAAAGGTATGAACGCCCTTGCACTGACAGACCACGGCAATCTCTTTGGAGTTATTGAATTCTACAAGACAGCCCTTAAATATGGAATAAAGCCCATCATCGGTATGGAGGCCTATATTGCAGAAAACAGTTTGCAGGAAAAGAACCCAAACGAGAATCTCTCCCATTTAACGCTTATAGCTGAAAACGAAAAGGGGTATAAAAATTTGCTTTATCTCTCTACAGTGTCTTATTTAAAGGGATTCTATTACAAGCCGAGAATTGATAAAGAACTGCTCCGTAAAAATAGTGAAGGTTTAATTGCTCTTTCAGGGTGTTTGAAGGGGGAGATTCCGCAGAAAATACTGCGGGGAGATGAAGTGGGAGCAAAAAAGGCCCTTCTTGAGTTTCTGGATATATTTGGTAAAGAGAATTTCTATCTTGAACTCCAGGAGATCGGCCTTGAGGAAAATATTATTGTTAATAAAAAACTTCTGGAGTTTGCAGCTCAATTTAATGTAAACATAGTGGCTACTAACGATGTACATTTTCTCACTCCTCAGGATCACCTCCTTCAAGATGTTCTTATATGTATTCAGACTGGCAAGAGACTTGACGATGAAAACAGGTTAAAGATCAGGACAAATAAAATTTATCTCAGGTCCCCTGCAGAAATGTGGGAAATATTCGGTGAAGTTGAGGAGGCTTTAACCAATACCCTTGCGATCGCAGAGAGGGCCAATGTGAAACTGGAACTTGATCCTACAAGAGTTCATTTGCCAAAGTTTGAGATTCCAGAAGGATACAGGGATGCCGATGATTTTCTGAGACAGCTTGCTATGGAAGGCCTGGAGAGGAAATTCAGTGGGAAGATCCCAGAGGAATATGAAAGGCGACTGGATTACGAACTTCAAGTTATGAAAGAGATGGGTTTTTCTGGATATTTCCTTATCATATGGGATCTTGTGCGGGAAGCCAGGAGAAGAGGAATACCTGTTGGCCCAGGACGTGGTTCTGCGGTGGGTTCTCTGGTCCTTTATTCACTTGATGTAACTGAAATCGATCCTATCAGGTATAATTTGATTTTTGAACGATTCCTGAACCCCGAAAGGATTTCGCCTCCTGACGTTGATATGGATTTTTCCGACATCAAGCGGGAACAACTTATTGAATATCTCAGAAATAAATATGGAGAAGAAAGCGTTGCACAGATTATTACCTTTGGTAGAATTATGGCAAAGGGTGTGATCCGGGATGTAGCAAGGGTGCTAGGGTTTCCATACAAGGAGGCCGATAGAATAGCTAAATTAATACCAAACGGTGCTGATCTCGGAGAAGCAATGGAACAGGTTCCTGAATTGAGGGCTTTGCCGGCGAAGGGAGAAAAATATAAAATGCTTTTTGATATTTCCAGAAGGATAGAGGGACAGATACGCAATATTTCGACACATGCTGCAGGCCTTGTTATTGCACCAGGAAAAATATATGAACATGCTCCTCTTTATAAGTCAACCGATGGGACTATTTCAACACAATTTGATATGAAATCTCTAGAGGAGCTAGGGCTTTTAAAAATAGATCTCCTAGGACTCAGGACATTAACCATTATTGATTGGACGGTAGAAGAAGTAAGAAGAAGACATGATCCAGATTTTAGGATTGAGGATATTCCCTTGGATGACCAATTAACTTACGAATTGCTTTCCAGGGGTGAGACCCAGGGGATATTCCAACTGGAATCAGAAGGGTTTCAAAATGTGCTGAGAAGGATTAAACCGACTAAATTTGAAGATCTAATTGCCATTGTAGCCCTTTACAGACCCGGACCTATTAAAAGCGGGATGTTAGAGAGTTTTATTAGAAGAAAAAGAGGTGAGGAGAAAGTAGAATATCTATATGAAAAACTTGAAGAAGTGCTAGGAGAAACCTATGGCGTTATTGCTTATCAAGAACAGGTGATGCAGATAGCCTCCACTCTTGCAGGCTTTTCAATGGGAGAAGCTGATTTGCTCAGAAGAGCCATGGGCAAAAAGAAGGTAGAGATAATGGGAAAACAGAGGGTTCAATTTGTAGAGGGATGTGTGAAAAACGGGATATCCCGTGAAGAAGCGGAGAAGATCTTTAAGGCCATAGAGCCATTTGCTGGATATGGCTTTAACAAATCCCATGCAGCCGGATACGCCCTTCTGGCATATAGAACCGCATATCTAAAGGCTCATTATCCACTTGAATTCCTTACAGCAAACCTTTCGGCGGAAATGAATACTCAGGATTTTCAGAAGAAGGTCTATAAGTTTGTTGCGGAGGCCAGGAGATTGGGATTCAATGTCCTGCCTCCCGATATAAATAGAAGTAAGTATCATTTTAGCATCCACGATAACAACTCTATTTTGTTTGGCCTCGGAGCTGTCAAGAATGTGGGAGAAAGTGCAGTACGGGCCATTCTTGATGCAAGGGAACAGAGAGGGAGTTTTACCTCCTTTGAGGATTTTGTTGAATCTGTGGATACACGTAAGGTTAATAAGAAAACCATCGAATTTTTGATAAAAGCAGGTGCTTTTGATAATTTATACCCCAATCGAAAAGATCTTTTGGCGAAGATGGACCTTCTTCTCTCAAGGAAAAATGGGAGGAAAAAGGCTTCTCTTTCCCTGTTTGGTGAAGATACGTTTAGCCAGAATCAGGAGAAGCTCGAGGGTTTACCTTATACTCTTGAAGACAAACTGGCATACGAAAAAGAAGCATTCGGCTTTTTCCTTTCAGGACATCCAATGGAAAAATTTGAATGTCTAAAATTCTATCCAGTTCACGCAGGTCTTCTTTTTAAAAGACTCCCTGATGGAAGTGAGGTGAAACTAGTGGGTGTGGTGATGACTATTAAAAGGAAAAAAAGCCGTAAGGATCAGCTTTTTGCACAGGTGGTCCTTAGAGATCTCCAGGATGAATTTGAAGTTATGGTATTTCCATCATTGTACGCGGACAGTGTGGAGTGCCTGCGGGAAGGCGAGATAATAAAGGTAGAAGGGCGGTTACAACTTGAAGAGGATAAGATAAGAGTCATAGCTTCACATATTGAAAAATTTAAGGGCCCCACTGAGATTGAGCTCGATTTAACAACCTTGAGTGAAGATAAGCTGGAACAGTTAGTAACACTTCTCGAAAAATACAAAGGAGATAAAATGAGTTTGGTTGTCAGGCTTGAAGGTAGCTTATACAAATCCCAGAAGTATTCTCTTTCAGACGATCCACGCATTTTTAAAGAGCTTGAATCACTGCTTGGATCGGATGCCATAAGAGTCTTAATCTGACCCCCCAGTCCCTTTCGAGGTCCCCTTTCTCTTGCAAAGGACTTGACAAATTACCCAAAAAGCTTTAAATATTACTTATAACAATGAAAGTTGTCAAAAAGGTTGATGTTCAATGAAAAGAAGGGGGTCAATAAAAAAGGAGGGTAAAAATGAACAAACAAGAACTAATAGCAAAAGTCGCTGAAAAAGCTGGTATGACTAAAAAGGATGCCACACTGGCAGTCAATGCATTCATAGATGCAGTGAAAGAATCCCTAGCTAAAAAGGAAGCCGTCAGACTCATAGGCTTCGGAACCTTCGATGTCAAGAAGAGAGCAGCCAGGAAGGGAAGAAATCCTCGTACAAAAGAGGTAATTAACATTCCCGAGAGATATGCGCCTGTGTTCAGAGCCGCATCAAATCTCAGAGAGTTGGTCAATAAGTAAGGATAAATCAAACTAAAAATAAAAGAGGGAGAGGAGGTCCCCTTCACTCCTCTCCCTCTTTTATTTTTTTATTTCTTATATCAGCTGAATTGACGGTAAATTAACCAGAGCAGAGCCTTTTCTGTGTGCAATCTGTTTTCAGCCTCATCCAGCACTATAGATCTGTGACCATCGAGGACATCATCGGTTATTTCTTCTCCTCTATGAGCAGGTAGGCAATGCATTACCAGTGCGTGCTCAGGTGCCCTTGAGAGCAATTCCCTGTTCACCTGATACTGGGAAAAGATTTTCCTTCTTTTCTCGGCTTCCGCTTCCTGTCCCATGGATGTCCAGACATCGGTATAAATAAAATCAACATCCTTGACGGCATCTACAGGATCCCTGACTACAACAATATCTCCCTTTGATTTAGAAGCTAACTCTCTGGCTTTCTCCATGAGGTTTTTATCGGGTTCATATCCCTCTGGGCATGCAATGGTAAACTTGCCGCCAAGGAGAGCTGTCATAAGCATCAGGGAATGTGCCACATTGTTGCTATCACCTATAAAAGCCAGCTTAACTTTTGTTTTTCCTGATTTTTCAAGAATAACCATGTAATCTGCCAGTGTCTGACAGGGATGCTCTATGTCTGACAGAGCATTAATCACCGGTATCTTAACATTTTCTGCCATCTCCAGTAGCGTAGAATGTGCGAAGACACGAGCTACTATTCCATCTACCCATCTTTCGAGATTTCTAGCTACATCTTTTACAGATTCCCTCACCCCGAGCTTGATATCTCCTGGTGCCAGGTAAACAGGATGTCCACCCAGATCGTATATAGCCTTCTCAAAGGTCACCCTTGTCCTTAGAGAGGGTTTTTCAAAAATGAGGGCAATTACCTTTCCCTCCAGGGGTTTGGAAGAAATTTTCCCTTTTTTAAATTTTACTGCAATATCAAGAAGTTCCAGAGCTTCATCTTGGGAGAGATCCAGGATGGAGAGAAAATCTTTTTTCATTGCTTATTCTCCTTTTGTAGCTCCTGGATTTTCTTGAGGGTTTCGTTTAATTCTTTCTTTTTCCCCATTTTATTATAAATTAATGCCTTAAAGTTATAAGCATCTACATTTTTGGGCTCTAGTTTGATCACTTCGTCAAAGCTCTTAATAGCATCTTCGTATTTCTTCAGCTGGAAGTATGTGGTACCAAGAAGGAACCATGTTTGTGAATCTTCAGGATTAAGTTCCAGGTATTTTTTGAAAACCTTTTCAGCCTTTTCATAATCATTATTTCTATATGCGGAAAGTCCGAGATTCAGCCATGCATCGAGGTTTGTGCTGTCCAGCGAGATGACTTTTTTGAAGTATTTTTCAGCCTCTTTAAAGTTCTTTTCATCGAAGAACATCACACCCAGGTCAAAATATGCCTTGGAAAAAGTAGAATCCAATTCAATTGTTTTAAGTAATTCGTTCTTAGCTGCATCATTCTTGCCTTCGGCTTGAAGAAATTTTGCCATGTAAAAATGTGCTTGGGCGTCTTTAGGATTTAATTCAGATGCCTTTTTTGCATATTCATAAGCTTTTTGATAGTCTCCTTGTTTATTATAAATGATTGCAACGGCAAGATAGGGCCTTTCATCTTCAGGGTTCAATTTTGTTGCATATTTAAAATATTTCAAAGCTTTTTCGTCATCCCCCTGTTGAAACATTTGTTTACCTGCAGTTAGAAGAGTATTAAGTTCGTTCTCCTGCATTTCTTTTCTCACCTTTCCTGTATCTGAGTCTAGATCATAGGCTTTGACAAATTCATCAGCTGCATCTGTATATTTCCTGAGACCTATATAGGCCCTTCCCAGCCAGAGATGTGCTTCTGGATTGTTTGGGGTCTCTTCAACCCAGAGTTTAAATTCTTTGACTGCCTTATCAAATTGGCCCTGCTGCATATATATCAGACCAGAGGATTTATGAGGTGTGGTTGCACACGCAGCTATAAGAAGGATTATGCTCAGTGCCGCAATTTTTTTCATTTTGTTTACCTCCTTGATTTGGAATCGTTGTTAAGATTATAAAATTATACAGTATTTTTTAAAGGTATTACAATTGTTTAAATGAGTTTCGTTGACTGTTTTGGCGCAACACCATAAAATAAAATCAAAATACGACAGGAGAGAGGTGATAGAATGCTTGATGATTTCTGGAAAGATCTGGAAGAAGGTTGGGCATGGGGTGGTCTTTCAATTAGAAGGTCCAGGGGAACTTATTATCCCCCTGTAAATATTTATGAAACTGATGATAAATACATTGTACTTATGGAACTACCCGGTATTAATCCAGATCTGATCAAGCTTGAATATGAAAGTGGACATCTCAAAATCCGCGGTAAAAGAATTGATCCTGTTTGTGATGAAAATACCAAATATCATGCTCTGGAGATCCATTTTGGAGAGTTTGAAAGGATTATTAAATTTGGTGGGGACATAGAACCTGATGGAATAAGAACTATTTATTCCAACGGTTTTTTGAGAGTGGAATTACCCAAAAAGAAAAAGAAAGTGATTACTCTTGAAATAGAGGAGGAGTGATGTAATGGAAAAACCAGTGGAAGTTCCGAAGACAGCCCCCATTTTATCAGTAAAGGGTGGTGTACTTTTCCCAAATCTGGTTATGCCGTTAATCCTTACAGATGAGGAATCTCAAAAGCTTGTGGATGATGTATTGAAAAAAGATAGACTCTGTGTCGCTGTAACGCAGAAAGACCAGGAGAAGGAAAAAGCAGGACCGCAGGATCTATACAGTATAGGAACTCTCTCTACTGTGATGAAGATGTTGCGCATCCCTGATGGAACTATGAGAGTTCTCGTTCAGGGAATTACCAGAGTAAGAATAAAAGAATTCATTCAAAGAGAGCCATATTTAATTGCCGAGATAGAGGAGCTTGAAGAATTTGCAGAAGAAGATGTGGAAATAGATGCACTGAAACATAATGTGCTCTCCAACTTTAAAGAAGTGGTCAGTAATTCACCCTTTTTGCCGGATGAACTTGCAGTCGTAGCTTTGTCCATTAAAGAAGCGGGCAAGCTTGCTGATTTTGTAGCCTCTTATATGAACTTTCCTGTTGAGGTTAAGCAAAAGATACTGGAGACCGTTGGTGTCAAGGAAAGGCTCAAACTTGTACTGGACTATCTCGTAAAAGAGCTACAAGTTATCAGAGTTTCTCAGGAAATTCAGGAAAAGGTTAAAAGTGAAATGGATAAAGGCCAGAGAGAGTATATTCTAAGAGAACAACTTAAGGCTATCCAGAAGGAGCTCGGCATTCTTGATGAAAAGGAAAAAGAAGCAAAAGAGCTGAGAGAGAAGATAGAGACAAAAAATCTACCTAAATATGTGAAAGAAGTGGCACTGAAAGAAGTTGAAAAACTTGCGAGGGTTATGACGGGTTCCCCGGAATATACAGTTATAAGAAATTATTTAGATTGGATTCTTGCTATTCCTTGGAATGAAGAGACCGAGGACAATCTGGACATCAAGAGGGCCAAGAAGATACTTGATGAAGACCACTATAATCTTGAGAAGGTTAAAGAAAGAATACTGGAATTTTTAGCTGTGAGGAAATTGAAAAAGGATACCAAGGGTCCGATTCTGTGTTTTGTTGGACCACCTGGTGTCGGAAAGACTTCATTGGGCAAATCTATTGCCAAATCTTTAGGAAGGAAATTTGTTAGGATGTCGCTGGGAGGAATTAGAGACGAAGCAGAAATAAGAGGACACAGAAGAACATATGTTGGAGCACTTCCAGGAAGAATAATACAGGGGATAAAACAGGCTGGTTCAAAGAATCCTGTTTTTATGCTGGATGAGATAGACAAGGTAGGGATGGATTTCAGGGGAGACCCTGCTGCTGCACTTCTTGAAGTTCTTGACCCCGAACAAAATCATGCCTTTGTGGATCATTATCTTGATCTTCCTTTTGACCTTTCTAGTGTGCTTTTCATTGCTACTGCAAATGTTACCCAGACTATTCCCCCGGCTCTTCTTGACAGGATGGAAGTTATAGAATTGCCCGGCTATATTACCGAAGAGAAGGTGGAAATCGCTAAGGGGTATATTATTCCAAGACAAAAGATAGAGAATGGTCTTGGAGATTTTGATATCAAATTCTGGGATACGACACTGGTCAAAATAATCCAGGGCTATACGAGAGAGGCAGGGGTGAGAAACCTTGAACGCCAGATTGCCTCCATTATGAGGAAGATAGCTAAAGAAGTTGCAATGGATAAGATTAAAAACAAAAAGATTGTTATTACACCTAAAACTGTGGAAAAGTATCTCGGACCTCCCATTTATTATGAAGAAGTCAAGGCAAGGAGGGGGGAGATAGGAGTGGTTACAGGTCTTGCATGGACACCATCGGGTGGAGAGATACTATTTGTTGAATCTTTGAAAATGCCGGGAGGGAAAAATTTAATTTTGACAGGGCAACTGGGGGACGTTATGAAAGAATCCTGTGAAGCAGCTCTTTCTCTGGTAAGAGCACGGGCTGAAAAGCTCTCCATAGACTCCAAATTTTATGATAAATATGACATACATATTCATGTCCCGGAGGGAGCAATTCCCAAGGATGGGCCTTCAGCAGGAATTGCCATATTTACATCACTGGTTTCTCTTCTTAAAGAAATTCCAGTTAATCCAGAAATCGCAATGACTGGGGAGATTACATTAAGTGGAAGAATACTTCCTGTAGGTGGTATCAAGGAAAAGGTAATGGCTGCAAAAAGGGCCGGTATTAAGAAGGTTGTTTTACCAGAGTGGAACGAGAAAGATTTAAAAGACATCCCCGATCATATAAAAAAGAATCTTAAATTTTATTTTGTAAACAACGTAGACCAGATACTTGATATCGTGTTTAAGGGGAAAAAAGAAAAAAATGATTAACATTCCGAACTTTCTTTCACTTTTAAGGCTATTTCTCCTACCCATTTTTTTATATTTTATTGCCAGCGGCCGTACTCTTTTTTCCGTAGTATTTTTTTTAATAATCATTGTAACCGATATCCTTGACGGATACATCGCACGGAAGAGGAATCAGTGTACTAACCTGGGAAGGGTTCTTGACCATGGGGTGGATAAATTATTCACCATTCTTACTGCAATCTGGCTTTATATTTACAACCGATTTCCTCTATGGGCTACGCTTTTCTTCGTTTTGAGAGAGCTTATAATCCTTGCATCAGGATTTCTGTTTCTTGTGGATAAAAAATTGACCTTCACCTCAAGAACCATAGGAAAAATTTCAGGAGGTTTTTTTTATTTAACGATTCTGCTTTATCTTCTGAGGTGTGATTCCTCTGCAATTGTATTTCTATATATTTCAGTTGTGCTTTTTTCAATTGCCACTCTCTGGTATGCAGTTTTATATTTTCCAAGAATAAAGGAGGTGTACGGTGAGAGTAATAATAGTTAAAAATTATGACAGTATGTCTAAACTTGCTGCTAAATTTGTTAAAGAAGAATTACTGAAAAAGCCAGATCTCGTACTGGGACTCGCTACCGGTTCAACCCCCTTGGGTTTATATAAAGAGCTTATTAGGATGTACAAAAAGGAGGGACTGGATTTCTCAAAGGTTACAACATTCAATCTGGATGAATACATAGGACTGCCCAAGGATCATCCGGAGAGCTACCATACCTTTATGTGGGAGAATCTCTTTAAACATATAAATATTAATCCATCAAATATATATATTCCTGATGGTACAGTTGAAGATATTGAAGCTCACTGTATATGGTATGAGGAGAAAATAGCAGAAAAAGGCGGCATAGACCTTCAGATATTGGGAATTGGAAGGGATGGACACATAGGTTTTAATGAGCCCGGATCCTCGCTTGCATCAAGAACAAGGATAAAAACCTTAGCAAGGGAGACCCGGGAGGATAATGCCAGATTTTTTGGCGGGGATATTAACAAAGTTCCTAAATATGCAATTACCATGGGTATAGGAACCATTATAGAATCAGGGAAACTTATCCTCCTTGCCAGCGGGGCAAACAAACGTGATGCCATTAAGAAAACCGTGGAGGGGCCTATAACTGCAATGGTTCCAGCCTCCATGATCCAGATACACCCAAGGGCTATAGTAATAATCGACCAGGAGGCTGCTTCACTTCTGGAGAGGGAGTATGAAACATGGGAAGGATAGGGCCGGTTTTTATATTCGAAGATGAAAAATATGAAAATTTTCTTCCACTTGTGTGGTTAAGACCAGTTTTTGACCTTAGAGTCGGAATCCTCACAATTTTCGAAAAATGGTATAAAAAACTGGGAGATATTGAGGGGGTATTTTTACGGAGTTATCTAAGTAAACTAATAAAGGAGATGCATCCGGGGATTAGGGTTAATGAAGGAATCAGACCGGGAATGAAGGTTCTGCTGATAAACGGCAGAGCTTTGCCTCCTCAAGATATTTCTATTTTTGAGGATGTAGAGGAAGAAACGCTTTTTGTAAATAACAAAGGTGAAGTGGTTGCTTTTTATGGGTACTTTGATGAATATGAGGGTATGATTGACACAGGCAGATTAAGAGAGAAGGGAGTAAAGGAATCACAGATAGATGCGGAAGTCTTTAACTATCTGTGGGATACCATTAAAATTAATGGTGAAGAGATTATAAAAGATTTTAACATGATTGGTAACTCTGGAATACATGCTCCCATTTCTCAGAAGGTCACCTTGTTGGGGAATGAGATATTTGTAGCAGAAGGTGTCAGGCTTTACCCCAATGTAGTGATTGACGCGGAAGAAGGTCCTGTATATATAGATAAAAATGTTACTGTACTCCCTAACGCCTTTTTGAAGGGTCCCCTGTATGTGGGAGAAGGTTCAATTATTAAAGTGGGGGCTAAAATCTATGAAGATGTTTCTATAGGTTCTATTTGCAAAGTAGGAGGTGAGTTAGAAGCCACTATAATTCATTCTTACTCAAACAAACAGCACGATGGATTCTTGGGACATTCCTACGTTGGGAGTTGGGTAAATATAGGCGCGGACACAAATACCAGTAATTTAAGGAACAATTATGGGAGTGTTAAAATTATTTTCAAAGGAGAAAGATTTGACACAGGCATGCAGTTTCTGGGATCCATGATAGGGGATCACACAAAGAGTGGAATTAATACAATGTTCAACACAGGTACAATTGTCGGGGTATTTTCTAATATCTTCGATGCTGGATTTCTTCCCAAATTTATCCCATCTTTTAGCTGGGGAGGGAGACATGGCTTCGTAACCCATGAGCTGGAGAAAGCTATTGCAACTGCACGTAGGGTTATGAAAAGAAGAAAGGTGGAATTAGGTCCAAGTTATGAGGAGGTTATAAGAAAAGTTTTTGAACTTACTCAAAAGGAGAGAGATGAAGCCGGCATGTCTTAAAAGAGGGGATACTATAGGGGTAATTTCCCCTGCCTCACAACCTGATGCAGCACTTCTCGAATGCGGTGTTCATTTTCTTGAACATCTCGGGTTTAAGGTAAAATTATTTCCTCATGTACTCAATTCCACAGGATTTCTTGCAGGAGAGGATGAAATAAGGCTGGAAGATCTTCATTCTGCCTGGGAGGATGAAGAGGTAAAAATGATTATAACCTCCCGAGGAGGGTATGGTTGTGCAAGGCTTCTGGAGAGTATCCAGTGGGAAATGATGAAAAAGAAGCCCAAAATATTCATGGGGTTCAGCGATATCACCGTGCTGCTCAACGCCATATATAAACTTACAGGGCTTGTAACTTTTCATGGACCCATGGTGAAGACGAACTTCAGTGCTCCCAGTGACAGAACTGTTGATTATTTTTTAAAGGCCATCTCTGGTAAGAGATATACCGTAGTGTGGGAAGGAGAGTATTTCAAAGCATCCGGGGATATCCAGGGGAAGATTGTAGGGGGGTGTCTTTCATTGGTTGTTAGTCTCTTAGGCACTCCTTATGAGCCAGATTTTGTTGATAAAATCCTTTTCATTGAGGAGGTGGGCGAAGAAGACTACAGGATAGATAGGATGCTTTTCCACCTAAAATACGCAGGTGTGTTCAAAAAAGTAAAAGCAGTATTACTCGGATATTCTGATATAGGATATGATATTTATCTGGATTTTTTTATGAAAAAAGCAGAGGTTCCTCTCTTTACGGGATTTCCGGCGGGGCATGGAAGTGAAAATATAACACTGCCCATTGGTATACCCGTAATTCTTTACAAAAGGAGATTCAGACCTGAGCTCGAGCTATTGGAATCACCCTGTAGTTATAGTTATATCCAGTAATTTTATATTCTTGAAATTAATAAAATCCAATGTGTTGGCTGTGGGGAAGAAAAAGAGTTCCTTAAATCCCATATTACTGAGGTATTCAACATACTTAAATAAAAGATAAATTGAAGCATCAAAGTCCTTCATGTGGGTGATGGATGAAAGTTCAAGCAGATAAGCACGCCCCCTGTATTCAAGGACAAGTATGGAAGCTAAGGTCCATCCTTCCACCACGAGCTCAATAAGTTTTAAAATTCCTCGAGGCACCATAAGATAAGCAAGATTTTCCATAAACGTCTTAAACTCAAGAATCGAGCTTTTTGAATGGGATGAATTATTAAAAAGAAAAACCAGTCTGTCGAGTAATTCAGAAACATCCTCAATTCTTTTAGTTTCGATTTCTTCAAATCTCTTAGCTCTTTTCAGTGTAGATGTGATAGTTCTGGATGCTTTGCCTTTTATTTTGTACAGCCATTTCTCCACATTTTCCGGAATTATAAGAGACTTCAGATTGCGTTGAGCGGTAATATTTATGCTATATTTTTTATTTTCAGCAAGTTTTTTCATAATCCAGTAATAAGGAGAGCTTTCAGGAATCTGAGTAATAATAAAGACATCCAGTGCAGACAAGATTTCCTCTACAAATTCTTCCCTTATTTCATGGTAAGCTATGAATTCATTAAAATAATGGGGGTAACGAGGCGAGAGAATTTTTCCTCTTTTATTTTCCATATCCGCATCAAGTAAGGCGATACCTGCAAGTTCCCTATCAACTTCCAAAGCATAGATTTTCCCGTCATGTATTACCCCGTAAAGGTCAAAACTCACACCCACCCAGTAAGGTGTCATAAAGGGGTGAGAATTGGGAATTTTTGTAAGTAGATTGTTCCACTCCTTTTCCATCTCCCAGATCTTTTCTGAATCCTCAAGGCCCATAACACCAAGGCTTGTGTCTTTTATTGAGGCCACTTTATTACCTCCAGTTTGACGTGGGCAACACCCTTTGAAATTATGCCCAATCTTTTTGCTGCTTCATATGAAAGGTCTATAATTCTGTTTTTCTTAAAGGGCCCTCTGTCGTTGATCCTTACAATAACACTTCTCCCATTCTCCAGATTTGTGACCTTTACGTAAGTTCCAAAAGGTAATTTTCTGTGGGCAGCAGTCAATTTATACATGTTGAATACTTCTCCGGATGCTGTCTTTTTACCGTGAAACTTTTTTCCGTAGTACGAAGCCAGTCCAACTTCTATCCAGGTACCCTCATACTTATAAGATGCACAATTACTGTGAAAAATTAAGGGTAAGAGCAGAAAAACGATTAAATATCTACATTTCATTCAACATTATAATATCACCTAAACTCTGCACTGTCAAGAGTTATTTTATCTGTCCAATCCTTGACTATACCAATGGAAATGTTTAAACTAAAACAATAAACAAAGGGAGGTTAAAATGAGAATTTTGATAATTCTTTTCATATTTATGATAAGTGTTCCCCATGCTTTTGCGCAATCACAACCAGCTCCAGAAGATACCACACCACAGGTAGTAGATTCATGTAAGGTGTGGTTTTCAATAGGCCATGACTATCTCCTCAAAAAGAGATGGAGTGACGCTATAAGGAATTACAGGAGAGCCTTGTGTTTCAATGAGAACTTTATACCTGCTTATCTGGAGCTGGGAAGAGCTTTTTTGGGAAAAGCTGGAGAATATCTTAAGAAGGGTATAAGAGATAGTGCAGACATGTTTTTTGACTCTGCTGAAGTTGCTTACAGGAAAGTGGCGGAAATAGATTCAACAGATTCAAGAGGATGGCAGGGACTCGGTTTCATGTATGGTGTTATAAAGGAGGAATACGATAAGGGTATAGAATTTTACAGAAAGGCCATCGAAGTTGATCCCAACAATGCTGATGCCCTTTATGGCCTTGCAAAACTTTATGAAAATATTGGCTCTAAGGAAAAAGCATATTCCGTATATAAAGATGCGATTTCCAAGAAACCCAATAGCGTTGGACTCAGGGTATCTTATGGCTTATTTTTAAGTGAAAATAAAAGATATGGAGAATGTATCCCTCATCTGGAAAAGGCCCTGGAGCTTGGTATAGATGACCCGAAGAAAGAAAAGGATGTGAGAACTGCGCTAGTAAAAGCATACCTTCAGGAAGGTAAGAAAAACCCTAAACTGTATTCAAGGGCCGTTAAACAGATTGATGAGCTTATCAAAGAAGATTCACTGAATTATGTGAATTATTTGAACAGAGCAGAAGCATACGGGGGACTGGGAAAGAAGACTCAGGCTCTGGTGGACTATGACAAGGCAATTCAGCTTGCCTCCGAAAATCCTGTTGTATACATTAAAAAAGCCGTTTATTTACTTTATGAATTAAAGAAGTACAACGATGCTATTACTACCATAAATAAGGTGCTTCAGTTTGAGAATCTCGATGATTATTACAAAAGTCTCGCCTACTTTTTAAGAGGCGATGCATACTATGGACTTGGAGGTACCACATACAATAGGGCCAAGAAAAACAAGGATAGAGAAGGATCTGGACAGGCTTACAAATACTATCAACGTGCAATTCAGGATTACAAAACCGCTCTGAATTTTGCCACAGGCTCTCTCAAGAATCAAGCTTCTTCAAGGATTGAAAAAGCAACCAAAGCAAGTAAAAAGGCTTACGGAGTATGGAAAGGAATTGAGCCCTGGTGAAGTACTTGTTTTAAATTATAATTACGAGCCAATAAATATATCCACATTAAGGAGGGCTATTAAGTTAATATACCTTCAGAAAGCAGAGCCTGTTATCTATAAGGATGGTAGGGTCTTAAGGGCGGAACGTATAATTTACAGAGCCCCCAGTGTTATTAAATTAAATTACTATGTAAAATTGAGATATAGAGAGGTACCACTTACAAAAAGGAACATCCTAAGAAGGGATAATTATACTTGTCAATATTGCGGCACTCGGGAAGGACCAATGACGGTTGATCATGTGATTCCAAAAAGACTAGGGGGAAGGGATGAGTGGACGAATCTTGTGTGCGCCTGTTTCAGATGCAATAACAAAAAGGGAGATAGAACACCCGAGGAAGCAGGCATGAAACTTCTTCGGAAGCCGAGGAAACCGTCTTATTTTACCCTTCTCTTTGCCACGCGAAAAATCCCTGACGAAAGATGGAAGGAATTTTTATTTCTTAAGTGAATATATTTCTATCAACATTAATTTCAGCTCTCTTCTTAAAAAATATAATTGTAGAGAATTCCAAGCTCCTTAATCAGTTAGATATTAGATATCTTAATCAAACTTTCTCTGGGAAAGAGTATAAAACTGATAGTATACTCATAAATAAAGTCCTTGATGAAACATTTAAGTTATATGAGGATAAGGGTGTTATAAAAGTACACATATTACCAGAAATAAAAAGTAGCGTAGGGGACACGGTGGTATTAATTATTCACCTCGCCAACGAAAAAGTAAATCCACTTATAAACATAAAATTTAAAGGAATTAAAAAAACCAACCTTAGGATTCTCAAAAAATTTTTCTCTTTCAAAAATAACATCTTCAGCAGGAAGGAGCTATTTAATAAATCGAGTATACTTCAATCTGAAGATATCTTGATTCTCAGAGGGTATAATTTTGTAAATTTAGAAAATGGAGTTGAATTAATACTGAATTTTGAGGAAGTCGGTAGTGATTTTGTCCACGGTATCGCTTCATTTTCTCATGGAACACCGGTGATAGAACTGGCAGCAGGGTCTCAAAACTTTCTTGGATGGATGTTGCAGCCTTCGCTCTCTTTGTACTATAGGCAAAGTGTTCTGGATGCCTTAGATTTTAAATTATTTATGTTATTTCCTTTAGAACCACATTATACTGTTGGTTGTAGAGTTTATTACGAACCTGATGGAAATGAATACGGCGTTTATTTACGGAGATCCTTTATTTATCACTCTTTATGGGTGGGAGGAGAAAAGTACAAGGATTCATATCGTGTGAATTCAGGTGTAATTTTCAATCCCTCTCCAGTTTATGTTTTAAGCAACATAATCATGGATGAAACTAGAAAATTGAGTGGAGGAGGAGTTGCCAGCATAGTACTTGAAGGTAGAACCTATGCTGATGTTTCTGCTTTATTTGTTTATAATTTGGATAGTAGAAGGGTCCGTGTGGAGACAGGAGAAAATTATATTGCAGGAAACGGACTATCCCTACGGACTAAAGTAGGATACAGTATTCTAAGAGTGGTTTTTTACAGGGGGATGATTGATATTTCTGCGGCTGGTTTCGAGATTCCCTATAAAAATGGTATCTTTTCCCTTTATATTAGTCCTTCAAAAAATTTACGCAGTTTTGAAGATTACACTTTTTCTCTTGGTTTTGTGAAAAGGGGAGCTTTATTTGACAATATCTTCATCTTTCGTTAGAATTTTGAAACTTCATAACGTTGTGCTGAGAAGGAGGTATTATGGATTACGGTAAACTTTATTGGTTTGCTCCAGTAGGTTCAATACTTGCTCTACTATTCGCTTTATTTCTTGTCTTCAAAGTAAGAAAAGAAGATGAAGGCACTCAGCGCATGCGAGAGATCGCAGAAGCTGTGAAAGAAGGGGCCTCTGCGTATTTGAAGAGACAATACACAGTGGTTGCACTTTTCTTTCTTGTTGCCTTTGGAATTCTGCTGGTTTTGGCACTTAATAAATTACAGCCAATATTTGTGCCCTTCGCCTTCATCACCGGTGGATTTTTCTCTGGACTGTCTGGGTTTATAGGTGTGAGTGTTGCTACCCGTGCCAGTGCGAGAACAGCCAATGCTGCGAGAAGAAGTCTGAACAGTGCACTAAGGGTCGCTTTTCAAGCAGGTGCGGTAATGGGAATGGTTGTTGTGGGATTAGCGCTCCTTGACATGAGTATATGGTTTCAGATACTTAAATGGTTTTACGGAGTAAAGCAAGGTCTGGCTGGGAATGCGCTACTTGATGCCATCACCTTTACAATGTTAAGTTTTGGTATGGGCGCTTCAGCCCAAGCACTCTTTGCCCGTGTAGGGGGGGGTATATTTACAAAGGCCGCCGATGTAGGTGCTGATCTCGTAGGTAAAGTGGAAGCAGGAATACCTGAAGATGACCCTCGCAATCCAGCAGTTATAGCAGATAATGTAGGAGATAATGTGGGTGATGTAGCTGGTATGGGGGCAGATCTCTATGAATCTTATACTGGATCTATAATTGCCACCATGTCGTTGGCCGCTTCTGCAAAATTAGGGATGAGAGGTGTAGTTCTTCCTCTTGTACTTGCTGGTATAGGGGTTATTGCATCCATAATAGGAACATTTCTTGTTAGAACAAAGGAGGATGCCTCCCAGACCACATTGTTATGGGCCTTGAGAAGAGGAATCTGGGGTAGCAGTGTGTTGGTACTGATAGGGGCATTTTTTGCTATTAAGTTTATATTGCCCCCCGAAGATTTCAACATATTTTTTGCGGTAATTTCGGGTCTTGTTGCAGGTCTTATAATTGGGTATTCTACAGAGTTTTTCACTTCAGATAGCTATAGACCCACCCAGAATATTTCCAAAGCTGCACTCACCGGCCATGCCACTTTGATTTTAGAAGGATTGTCCACTGGAATGCTTTCTACCAGTGTCCCTATAGTTGCGGTTGTTTCGGCTACTTTGATAAGCTATTTTGTCTCTGGAGGAGCTCACAGTTTCAGTCTCGGGCTTTATGGGGTAGGTTTAGCAGCGGTAGGCATGCTCTCTACCCTTGGTATAACTCTTGCAACGGATGCTTATGGCCCCGTTGCAGATAATGCAGGAGGAAATGCGGAGATGTCACATTTACCACCTGAAGTCAGGCAGAGGACAGACGCCTTGGATGCTCTCGGTAATACAACAGCTGCCACGGGTAAAGGGTTTGCTATAGGCTCTGCTGCGTTAACTGCGCTTGCTCTCATTGCTGCTTATTATAACGATGTAATTAGATGGGCTGGATCTTTCCACATTCAGAATGTACTGGATTTCATTAAACCTGTTCTCACTGATCCTCTGACAATGAGCGGTGTGTTTATCGGTGCTATGATGCCATTTGTATTCTCAGCTCTATCAATAAGAGCAGTAGGACGTGCAGCTCAAGAAATTGTTGTTGAGGTTAGGAGACAGTTCAGAGAAATCGAGGGTTTACTGGAAGGTAAAGCAAAGCCGGATTATGCTAAAGCTGTTTATATCAGCACCAAGGCTGCGCAGAGAGAGATGATACTCCCAGCACTTCTTGCGATAGTAGTCCCCATTATTGTGGGTTTTCTTATGGGGCCATCAGCTGTGATGGGGCTCTTAGCAGGTGCCCTGACTACAGGATTTGCCATGGCGCTTTTTATGGCCAATGCAGGTGGTGCATGGGATAATGCTAAAAAGTTTATTGAGAAGGGTCATTTTGGCGGTAAGGGAAGTGATCCTCATAAAGCCGGTGTTACTGGAGACACTGTTGGTGATCCACTAAAGGACACCGCCGGGCCATCACTTAATATATTGATTAAGCTCATGTCAATGGTATCAATTGTTTTTGCAGGTTTTGTTGTTAAATTTACACTTGTGAGGTTTTTAATAAAATGAGACCTCCAAAAGATATAAAATTATTATCAGGGACAAGTTCAAGGCCTTTAATGCTTGAGATTGCACAACATTTGAAAGTGGAGCCTGCAGAACATTTGGTGTCCCGATTCAAGGACGGAGAAATCAGGGTTCAGATACTCGAAAATATCAGAGGGCACGATGTGTTTATTGTACAATCAACTCATCCACCTGCAGATAACCTTCTTGAGCTATTATTGCTTATAGATGCTGCAAAGCGGGCATCTGCAAAGAGAGTAACTGCTGTTATACCATATTTTGGATATGGAAGACAGGACAGAAAAGATCAGCCGAGAGTTCCCATATCTGCGAAACTTGTCTCAAATCTTATAGAAGTTGCAGGTGCAAACAGAGTTTTAACTGTAGACCTCCATGCAGATCAAATTCAGGGATTCTTTGATATTCCCGTGGATAACCTGTTTGCAACTCCTATATTCAAGGAGTTCTTCAAAGGGCTTTCACCAGAAACTCATACTGTTGTTGCACCGGATGTGGGGGCATCCAAGAGAGCAAGGGCCATTGCAAGAAAACTCGGAGACCTTCCCCTCGCGATCATTGATAAAAGACGACCTGCTCCTAACCAGGCTGAAGTATTGAATATAATTGGCCATGTAGATGGAAGACACCTTATCATTGTGGATGATATAATTGACACTGGGAATACCGTAATCGAAGGGGCTAAGGCATTGATAGAGGCAGGTGCATTAAGTGTGGTGGCTGCTGCTGCTCACGCTCTCCTTTCCGGTAATGCTCCACAAAAAATAGAAGATTCACCCATTAAAAAGGTGATTGTTACTGATACCATACCTACAGTGTGGGAAAGAAAGACCGATAAAATGGAAATTCTGAGCATCGCTCCGTTGCTTGCAGAAGCAATTAGAAGAATTCATAATGAAGAATCCATTAGTGCGCTTTTTATTTAAATTAAACCAAGAAGGAGGTTAAAATGGATTTTGTGCTGGATGTTGAAAAAAGAGAAGAAGTTGGAAAACAGGGTGCAAAAAGACTGAGAAGAGAGGGTTTTGTACCCGGAGTCGTGTATGGTCATAGTGAGAAGACTACACCAATAAAAGTTCCTGCTATGCAAATTTCAGAATTTTTGAAACAGTCCCATGGAGAGGCTGTTTCTCTGAAATTGAAACTTGGGAAGAAAAAGTATAATGCTATAATAAAAGCCATAGAGAGAGATCCTGTAACTGGGGATATTCTCCATCTGGACTTTCAGATTCTGCATAAAGGCGAGAAGATCACGGTGGAAGTTCCAATTGAAGTTGTGGGTACCTCAATAGGGGTTAAACAGGGAGGCATTTTGGAACATCTTGTAAGATCCATAGAAGTAAGAGCAATACCCAGCATGCTACCTTCCCACATTGAAATAGATATTTCAGAGCTGCATATAGGTGATTCTATTTTTGTCAAGGATCTTAAGCTGGAACATGTTGAAATTCTCGAAGACCCTGAAGAGGCTATAGTTACAGTTCTTGCTCCTAGGAAAGCAGTTGAAGTAGTGGAGGAAGAAGAAGCCGGAGTTCCTGAGGAAGAAGAAGCTGGAGAAACTACTGAAGAAAGTTGAGAATTTTTGTAGTTGGCCTGGGTAATCCAGGTGAAATATACAGATTTACAAGGCATAATGCGGGAGCTTTATTTATTGAATTTCTTGCAGAAAATCATGAAATAAAGCTCACTCCCTCAAAATTTGATTTCTTTTACGGTGAAAAAAATGGACTTTACATTATAAAACTTTCTTCCTATATGAATCTCTCCGGCGTGCCTCTTCTTGAAGCTGTCAGATTTTTTGATATAAATGTCAGGGAAGAATTAATTGTGGCACATGACGACATTGACCTCGCAAAAGGAAGAGTAAAACTGAGGTTCAACGGTGGATCAGGTGGACACAAGGGGATAGAATCCTGTATAGTTTCGCTTGAAACCCACGAGTTCTTCCGGTTAAAATTCGGTATAGGAAGACCAGAGGCTGTAACTCCTAAGGAATATGTTTTACAAAGATTTGAAGGCGAGGAGTTGAATCTTTTGAAAGAATCATTTATCATTGCTTCCAGAGGATTGGAGATATTCTTCGCGGGGGGAAAAGAAAAGGCGATGACTTTTATTAATAGTCAGGGGAATATATGAAAAATTTAGAATTATTTGAATTAAAGAGTGTACTCAAAAAGGCGAAGGATCATGTTAAAAAGGAAGAATATTTTGAGGCTCTGGCTTATTTAAAAAGAGCCTATTTTCTCTTTCCTTGGAAACAGGAAATTGTAAAACTGCTTGAGGATGTAAGCGCAAAATTGGAGCAAAAGCCTAAAGTTGCAAAGAAAAGGAGGTAAGGTATGCCCGAATTGAGGCCAGGAATGGCAATCAAATACGAGGGAGATATATACTTAATTATTGATTTTCAACATATTCACATGGGTAGAGGGGGTGCTACCACCAGAACAAAGATGAAAAACCTGAGAACCGGACAGGTGAGAGAAGTAAGTCTCAGGGATTCCGATGTTATTGAGGAGGTCAGAATTGATAGAAGGCCTGCTCATTTTTCTTATATTGAAGGTGAATTTTATCATTTTTTGGATTCAGAAACCTATGAGGATATAATATTCACCAAAGAGCAGATAGAAGATTTTCTCGGTTATCTTAAAGAAGGTCAAGAGGTGACTGTTCTATATGCGGAAAATTCTCCTATTACCATAGAACTTCCTACCTATGTGGTTCTTGAGGTTGTGGAGACAGATCCTGGACTCAAAGGAGATACTGCTTCCGGTGGATCAAAACCTGCAAAACTGGAGACAGGGATAGTGGTCCAGGTTCCCCTTTTTATTAAAATTGGAGACAGGATCAAGGTGGATACAAGAAATGGTAAATACATTGAGAGGGTAATATGAAGAAGAAAAAACTGGAGGAGTTACTCAAGTTTATGGAAGAACATGGGCTTGTGGAACTTGAAATTAAAAAGCCCTTTTACCATATAAAATTAAGAAAGGCTTGCAGTGAAGAACTAAAGCCTGTTCCAGTATCCAGACCCGAGGCAGAAATTAAAAAGGAGCAGGAGAAAGAAGAGGAATTAGAAAATAAAAGATACCATGAAATTAGATCTCCTATTGTGGGGACTTTTTACAGAGCCCCTGCTCCTGGTGCAGAACCTTATGTAAAGGAGGGAGATACAATAAGGAAAGGTCAGGTTTTGTGCATAGTCGAGGCCATGAAGGTTATGAATGAAATTGAATCAGATATCTCTGGCACCGTGGTTAAGATTCTGGTTGAAAACGGACAACCGGTGGAATATAATCAGCCTTTATTTCTCATAGAACCTTCAGATTGAATATAAGAGAATACATAAAAACTAATAGAATACTATACACAATTTCACAATTTAATTCTCACTCTAATATCTATCTTGTGGGAGGAGGAGTTAGAGATCTTCTTCTACATAGAAGTGTCCTGGATATCGATATTGTCTTTGAAACTCTTGATTATAAATTTCTCGATTATCTTACTGATGTCTTTAAAGTAGAATCTATTATAAAAACTCCGTTTCTTACATGGAAGATATCTATAGGAGATATTGAGATTGATCTTGCTCATACGAGAGGAGAATATTACAGGGAACCTGGATCACTTCCTGAGACATATCCGGTGCACTCTATATATCAAGATTTAAAACGAAGAGATTTTACTATAAATTCCATAGCCTGTGTACTTACCCCGAATACAGGAGATATTGTTGACCCTATGGATGGATATCAGGATTTGAAGGAAGGTATTCTTCGAGTATTGAAAGTGGGGAGCTTTCTTGAAGACCCCACAAGAGCTTTCAGGGCTATAAGATACAAAAATAGATTTGGTTTTATTTATCATCCCCTTACAGAGGAAGAATTTGAGCATGCTAAGAAATTGATGAGTCGGATTTCAGCTTCCAGAGTAAGAAATGAGTTAGAGCGCATCTCAGTTGAAGAAAATAGAAAAGAGATGTTTCGGGAAATCGGTCTAAAAAAATTATTATTTCACTGGCGGGATTTCTTCAATACTTTTCGTGAAGATATGTTAGTATCTTTGCATGAATATCTGGATTTTGAAAAGCATGCATGGTTTTATTTTCTTCTTGTTTATACAAGAGATATTGAGTCTCTGGATGCTTGTGGACTCCTTGAGAGAAAAGAGAGGAGAAGTCTGGAGAGAATTTTAGCCCTTGACAGGATTGAGAAAGAAATTATGCCAGAGGAGCTGCACAGGTGGTTTAGAAAGTTTACAGATGATGAAGTACTTGTTGCGGGTGTATTGCAGGGCCTAAAAAAAGAAATATTGAAGAAATATCTCTCCAGGAGGAAAGGTGTCAGGGTACTGCATGATGCTGAGGAGATAAAGGAGATGGGTATACCGGCTTCCAGATTGAACGAAATTTTAACTATACTTGAAATTGAAAAAATGAAAGGAAAACTAAGGAGTAAAAGAGAAGAAGAGCAATTTCTCAGGGTACTAAAATCTCGTCATACCTTCCTTCCCTGATTACTGCCTCAGTTTCTGCATCCTTAACAATTATGTTTATTGCTTTAATATCACCTTGTTCGAGCTTGGGCGAAATAATTGCTACGAGAAAGTGAGAAATCGTTTCTCTGAAACCTTTGTGATCTGTGGCCAATCTTTCGAGTCCGGTTAATGCTGCGTGTATATCTGCAGCATGGTAGGGCAGAAATACAGTGTTGCCGTGTTCAACAAGTTTTAAAAAGAGTTCCAAATCTCTGGAAGTCTGTAATTCACTAACATAGGTAAAATCAGGAGAAATCCTCAGGGCAGAAATTAGTGCTTCCTCCAAAGAAAGCACATCCTGCCCCACTTCTCTCTGCATGATTATAGAGTTTTCATGCTTGAATGCATAGGTAAGGGGAAGTTCAATAGTATAGATTATCTTGTTTTCGTTTTGGATCAAATAACTAATAATAGAGGCAATAATATCCAGATTGATATAAGTATACGAGCTAATTACAAGAAAAAGACCCTTATGATGAATTAATCTTTTTAATCTTTCTATAGTCTCCCCATCCGGTATTAATTCCTCAAAAGATGGAGGAGTTGGTGAGATTTTTCTTATAACAACAGCGTAAGAACCTCTCTGCATAAAATAGTTTACATGAAACCTTCCTAAACCTGGTAAACCAAAAGAAAAATGTCCCTCAGATTGAAGAGGTGCATTTACCATGGTTGTCCTTTGTCTTAGACTTATGAGTAGCTGCCGCGTATCATCCGGCATAACTCTATCGCCACCGGCAGATTCAATACCCTCTTCGGTTTTAAAAATAGGTTCTTTTCCTGGAACAAAAACTACTTCCTTAATTTTTCTTTTTTCCATCTCGTTAAAAATATACTGTGGCTGTATCATAATGACTCCTTATTTTTCAATAAATTTTCTACAACTTTTATATCTTCAGGAATATCTACAGGATAACTCCTGTAATTTGTTTTTACAACTTTTATTTTCATCCCATACTCTAGAGCCCTGAGCTGTTCTAATTTTTCCTTGTTTTCCAGATCAGAACTTGGGAGCTTAACAAACTTTTCTAGAGAGTGGAATTTGTATGCGTATATGCCGATATGTATAAGATATTCCTTTGGTCCACTCTTACGGTGGTAAGGAATAGGAGAGCGTGAAAAATAGAGTGCATATCCCATCGAATCAGTAACAATTTTCACTCTGTTAGGGTTCTGCGCTTCAGATTCATTAGCTGCATAGCATGGTGTGGTGATATCAGCATTGGAATTGACCAGTTCCTGTATCAGAAGGTCAAGAATCTCCCCCTTAATTAGAGGTTCATCTCCCTGCAAATTGACCACAATATCATATACTTTATCCTTTACTGCTTCGAACACTCTGTCAGTACCAGAAGGAAAATTTCCCTTTGTAAGGACAGCTTTTCCACCAAATGCTTCCACAGTTTCCTTTATTTTTTTAGTGTCAGTAGCCACTATAATCTCATTGGCCAGAGTACTCTGGAGAGCACCCCTGTACACATACCATATCATTGGTTTCCCAAGTATAGGAGCGAGAATCTTTCCTGGAAATCGCGTAGAACCAAACCTTGCAGGAATAACTATAACCGCATTTGTACTCATATATAAGTTATAAGCGTATTTAAATGCGGAGTCAATTAATAACATATATGAACAACTTGACATTAAAGCAATTATGCAATAACTTAATAACATTACAGAGGAGGGAAGGAAGTGAAGAAAATTGTTAATGATATTGAAGATCCAAGAAAGGATATTTTCTCTGCCCTATCTTGTGGAAGGAGAATCCGGATACTGGAAATAATGAAGGACAAGGAAGTATGTGGCTGCGATTTAATTCCTATTCTTCAGATAGACCAGTCTGCAGTATCTCGGCACCTTTCCATCCTTAAACGGGTAGGTCTTGTGGAGTCTAGGAAGCAGGGGGTTAAGGTGTATTACAGAATAGCCAACCCTCGTATTTTTGAACTCTTATCACTTGCTTCGGAAATTATTAAGGAAAGGGAAAAGAAACTCCTTGAAAAATTAAAATAATTTTTTTGAACTCACCTTGACCCAAATAGGAGGAGCTTATGGGGTATAAAATACTTTATAAAAGAGAACTTGGTCCAGGTGCGTACATGTACAGGGTGAATGCCCCCTTTGTTGCGAAAAGCGCAAAACCAGGGCAGTTTGTAGTCCTGAGAGTGCATGAAAAGGGGGAAAGAATTCCGCTTACCATAGCAGGAACTGATAAAGAAAAAGGTGAGGTGACTATAATATTCCAGGTGGTGGGTAAAACTACCAAACATCTTTCTCTTCTGGAAGTGGGAGATGAGCTTCACGACTTTCTGGGACCTCTCGGCGTCCCATCAGAAATAGAGAATTTTGGCACTGTGGCCTGTCTGGGTGGTGGATTTGGCACTGCAGTTCTTTATCCCTTGGTGCGAGCTCTCAAAAATGCAGGAAATTATATGATTGTCATTAATGGTGCGCGGACGGAGCGTCTTCTTATCTTGGAGGAAGAACTAGAGAAAATGAGTGATGAATACTACATTACCACAGATGATGGTTCAAAGGGGATGAAGGGTTTCGTGACAGACCAGCTGAGGGAACTACTCAAATCAGGAAAGAAAATTGATAGAGTATTTGCAGTGGGACCTGTACCTATGATGAAGGCTGTGGCAGATCTTACTAAAGAGTGGGGTATTAAAACTATCGTCAGTTTGAATCCAATTATGGTGGATGGAACAGGAATGTGCGGAGCCTGTAGAGTGGAGGTGGGTGGTAAAACGAAATTTGCATGTGTGGATGGACCTGATTTTGATGCTCATAAAGTGAATTTTGACCTTCTTATGAAAAGGCTAAGAATGTATCGAGAAGAGGAGAGACTATCGCTGGAAATTTTCGAAAAAGAGATGGAGGGTAAAAAATGCCACGGAAATTAATTCTTAATAGAGTACCAATGAAAAAAAGAGAACCCGGTGAGAGAATTAAAATATTCGATGAGGTAGCACTTGGATACACTGAAGAAGAGGCCATCAAAGAGGCTGAACGTTGCTTGCAATGTCCCAAACCTTTGTGTATAGATGGTTGTCCAGTAAATATTGATATCCCCGCTTTTATAAAAAAGATTAAAGAAGGGGATTTTATAGGAGCTGTTAGGATTATAAAAGAAGACAATCCGCTCCCTGCTGTTTGCGGCAGGGTATGTCCACAGGAAGAGCAATGTGAGCAAAGGTGTGTAGTTGGAATCAAAGGTGAGCCTGTTGCAATCGGAAGACTTGAAAGGTTTGTAGCTGATTATGAAGCTAAACAGGGACTAAGCGAAAAACCGGAGATCAAAGAGAAAAAGAATAAAAAGGTTGCAATTATCGGTTCAGGGCCTGCGGGACTGGTATGTGCTAGTGAACTTGCGAAAATGGGATACGATGTTACCATTTTTGAGTCTCTTCATGAAGCGGGTGGTGTTTTGATTTACGGAATTCCTGAATTCAGGCTTCCCAAAGAGATTGTAAAACGTGAGGTTGAATACATTAAATCCCTTGGCGTGAAGCTTGTTACAAATTTCTGTGTTGGAAGAACCCGCACCATTGATGAACTTATGAATGAAGATGGTTTTGAAGCAGTGTTTATAGGTACAGGAGCAGGTCTGCCGAGATTCATGCATATTCCCGGTGAGAATCTATTGGGAATTTATTCTGCCAATGAGTTCCTCACAAGAATAAATTTGATGAAGGCATACAAGTTTCCGGAATACGATACTCCAGTTAAAGTTGGTAATAGAGTGGCTGTAATAGGTGGTGGTAATGTTGCCATGGACTCCGCCAGAAGCGCTTTGAGAGCAGGCGCAGAGAAAGTCATGGTTATTTATAGAAGAACAAGAAAAGAGATGCCAGCTAGAATTGAAGAAATAGAGAATGCAGAGGAAGAAGGGATTGAATTCCATTTCCTTGTAGCACCCGTTCGCTACATCGGTGATGAGAATGGATGGGTCAAAGAAGTGGAAGTGATCAAGATGAAACTCGGTGAACCTGATGAGTCCGGAAGAAGGAGGCCCATTCCCATAGAAGGTTCAGAATTTACAATACCAGTGGATACAGTTGTTGTAGCTATAGGACAGATTCCCACCCCTATAATTGCTAAAACCACTCCTGGGCTTGAGGTTCATCCCAGATGGGGGACCCTTATTGCCAACCAGAAAACAGGAGCAACAACCCGGCCTGGCATTTTCGCAGGGGGTGATGTCGTAACAGGTGCAGCTACAGTTATTCTTGCAGCAGGTGCAGGGAAGACGGCAGCTAAATACATAGATTATTACTTACAAAATAAAGATAATAAGGAAATCTGGAAAGAACTATTTGAAATGAAATAAAAGTAGAGGGTTCAGTATAAAAGGGGGGACAGGAAGCTGTCCCCCCTATTTTTAAGGATTCTCCTGGAAGAAGTTTCTGCTATTTCGTATCCCGCTGTTTATGTTTAACGGAATTGTTGTGTAAAAGTTAAACGACAATGAGAGATGTTTTCCTACAGTATAATGATAGTTCAGATTAATTAATCCATATTGACCTGAGAGACTGAGCTGTGAAGAACCACTGAATTGTGATATGTTCAAAAGCCCCAGCCTGAGATTAAGATTTTTTGAAAGCTCAAATCTGTAAGTAGCGAGAGAAGTGAAATAACCGCTGGATGAGAATGAGAAACTCAATTCACCCCTACGTATGATAGGTTGCTCTTCCTGAAATTTATTAATAAAACCAGAATTTTGTGTTATAAAGAAGAATATAAGAAATAGTTTTATCATGTTTCTATATTAAACTTGGGCTAATAAACTGTCAAGCACCTGACGAAGACATCCTGCTATTATATTTTTTCTTTAAAAAGAGGTTCTAATAACCACTTATCCTTTGCTATATGAATTATAGCATATATCCTGGATTTTCCTGCCTCTACAGGAATTATAGGAAAGAATGCTAAGGCAGTTCTGTCGGAGAAGGTTTCAGTATTTCTTGTTTTCGCTGTGTTCCCTTTAGTTAATGGAAGTTTTGACAGTTTTTCAATCTCAGGTGGTCCATCTTTTGCGTACCATCCCCAAGCGTATCCTTCAAGGAGTAAGACTTTGCCCACATATTTTTGAGGATTTTCACCTATTTCTCTTAAGGTGGTTTTGAGCAGCTTTTCCAAAATTATTTTTTTCTTTAAAAGGTTTACATTCCCAGTTCTACCCAACGCTTTGAATGTCAAAATGTTTTCCTTCAGACTTTCTCTATATACAAGAAAAACTCAAAACTTGATTCTCTTCTTTTTAAGCTACAAAATTCACAAACGGAGGGATAAAGGGAATGCATGAAATAAAGTGGTATTTTCCCCAAAGCATTGATGAGGCCCTTGACTTAATTAAGCTGGAAGGTGTAATACCACATGCTGGAGGCACCGGAATTTTAAAAAGCAGACTCTTAGAGAAAATCAAAGGACTCGTCGATTTAGGGAAAATACCCATAAATTATTTTTATGAGGAAAACGGAGAAATTAAAATTGGAGCAATGCAGACCTACAATGATGTGATTGAGAATTTACAACAAATAGCTCCTGATTCAATCCTTATAAAGGCTCTTTCTCAAGCTGCTTCTACACCACTCAGAAACAGGATTACAGTGGGAGGAAGTGTTTCCTATTTCCCTATATGGTCTGATATTATGGGCCCCCTTATAGCTCTGGATGCCAGGGTAACTCTACTTGGAGAAAATGCGAGTATATATGATATGAGGTATTTTGCAAAAAATCGTTTGTTAAGGAGGAATTCTCTTGTAAAAGAAGTTAAATTTGAAAAAGATAGATGGAGGAGCTATTACTTTAGAGCTGCTAGAACCTCCTTTGATTATGCAGCCTTCACCCTCTCCATTCTTGCAAAGAAGGATAAGAACTTGGTGAAGGATATACGAATTGTTGTGACAGGATGTGCACGGAAGTTTATTAGATTGGAAGACCTTGAGGAGGAGCTTAAGGGAAAGGAGATTCAGCATTTAAATTTCGATGATATTATTAAGGATATTAATGTAGATTTTAGAGGCAAAAGGCATGGAAGTTCAGAATATTTGAATCACCTTTTTCAGGTTGAGCTTAGGAGAGGGCTTAGTAAAATTTTCGGTGATTAGCTATGAAAGGTGTTTTTAAAATAAATGGCAAAGAAAGGGAATTAACTTTTAAACCACATCATACACTTCTGGATATCCTGAGAGATAATGGTTACACGGAGGTCAAGGAAGGATGTAGAGAAGGTGAATGTGGTGCATGTGTTGTTCTTCTCAATGGAAAGCTTGTAAATTCATGTCAAGTTCTGGCAGCCTCAGTTGTAGGCAGTGAGATATTGACTGTGAAGGGAATCGGGGATCTTCATTCTCCTCATCCCATTCAAGAGGCTTTTGTGGAGGCTGGAGCGGTGCAATGTGGTTTTTGTACACCAGGAATGGTACTAGCTACATATTATCTTTTTTCAAAAAATACAGATCCAGATGAAAAGGATATAAAACAGGCTCTTGATGGGAATCTATGCAGGTGTACAGGATATGTCAAGATTCTCGATGCTGTGAGACTCGCTATTAAGAAGATGAAGGAAAGGGAAAATGAAAAAGTTTAGTATTATAGGCAAATCGATTAAAAAAATTGATGCTTTGTCTCTGGCAACAGGAACAGAAAAATTCACCGCAGACTTTAAGGTAGAGGAACCACTTCATCTTGCTATTTTGTATTCTCCCTATGCCCACGCTGAGATAATAAGTATAGATATAAATGAAGCTCTGGGACTTCAAGGAGTTGTGGATGTACTCTATCATGAGAACACTCCTCGTGTACTGTTTACCACTGCCGGACAGGGCTTTCCTGAACCTTCCCCTTATGATACCTATATCTTTGACAAAAAGGTAAGATTTGTGGGAGACAGAGTAGCAGCAGTACTTGCAGAATCTCAGGAAATTGCAAGAGAAGCTCTAAAGAAAATCAAAGTAGAGTATAAAGTTCTTAAACCCATCTTTGACCCTGAGAATGCCATGGCTGAAGATGCCCCTGTTATACACGATGATGGTGAACATGCAGTGATCCCTGCAAAATATGATCCAGAACGAAATCTTGCAGCGGAGGTAGAATTTAAGATTGGTGATGTTGAAAAAGGATTAAGAGAGGCAGAGATAGTTGTAGAGAGGGTTTATAGGGTACAATATGCTTCCCATTGTGCCATTGAACCCCACGCAGTAGTTGCCTATTTTGATGAAAGAGGCAGACTTGTTATTATTACGACGACCCAGGTTCCCTTCCATGCCAGAAGGATTGTTTCTAGGATTCTCTCGATTCCAGCAGGTATGATAAGGGTAATTAAACCCAGAATTGGAGGTGGCTTTGGGGGTAAACAGGAGGTCTTTCTTGAACCTCTCGTGGCTTATGCAGCCTGGAAGCATAAAAGGGCTATAAGGTTGGTTCTTACAAGGAAAGAGGTCTTCATTACGGGGAGAACAAGGCATCCCATGAGGATAAGAATGAAAACCGGTGCTAAAAGAGATGGTGAAATCATTGCCCTTTCTATGGATGCTCTTATGAACGCAGGTTCCTATGGACCCCATGCACTTACGGTTATGGCAAATGCGGGCTCGAAGGTTTTGCCCCTTTTTAATAAGATAAAAAATGTGCATTTTTTGGGAAGGAGTGTTTATACAAACCTCCCTGTGGGAGGAGCTTATAGAGGATATGGTGCCACCCAGGGGTATTTTGCATTCAATGTACACATGGATATACTGGCTGAGAAAACAAATCAGGATATTCTGGAATACTTTAAAAGATGGCATATAAGAGAAAGGGAAACATCGGAAGTGTTTAAGGCTCTGGGAGAAGGTAAAGAGGGAGTTAGTCAGATTATAAAATCATGTAAGCTTGATGAATGTATAGAGCTGGGGGCTAAAGAGATTGGTTGGTATGAAAAGAGGAGAAAAAGAATAAGAAATGGCGACAGAGTGAAGGGCGTTGGTGTTGCAATAGCCATGCAGGGTTCAGGAATACCAAAAATAGATATGGGGAGTGCTTACATGAAGATGAATGATGATGGGTCCTTCAATCTTCATGTAGGTGCCACAGATTTAGGTACAGGTTCTGACACTATACTGGCTCAGATTGCAGCAGAAGTTCTAAGCATCCCTATCGAAAAGATTATAGTTCGGTCTTCAGATACAGATTTGACACCCTTTGATGTAGGGGCCTATGCCTCCTCCACAACTTATATCTCCGGTGCGGCTGTCAAAAAATGTGCGGAAAAGGTGAGAGAGCAGATACTGGAGGTCGCATCTAAAATGCTTCACAGCGAGATAGAAAATTTAATCCTAGATAACAGCAGAGTTGTTGATTTAAGGACAAAAAAGAATGTGAGTTTTGAAGAGATTGCCCTTTATTCTCTTTATCAGCAGGATCAATTTAATATTCAGGCTACTGCCTCCCACTTTGCAACTGAATCACCACCTCCATTTGTTGCTCAGTTTGCAGAGGTAGAAGTGGATATTAAGACGGGTAGGGTATACGTTATAAAGTTTGTCTCAGCTGTGGATTGTGGGCAGGCTATAAATCCCATTCTTGTGGAAGGACAAGTTGAAGGTGCTGTGGTAAATGGTATAAGTTATGCCCTATGGGAAGATTATTTGTTTGATTCCAATGGGAAGATGCTAAATCCAAATTTCTGGGATTATAAGATTTTTACGGCAAAGGATATTCCTGAAATAAAGACAATTATTGTAAATTCCTTTGAGGAAACTGGTCCTTTTGGCGCAAAGTCAGTGGCTGAAGTGGCGATGAACGGGCCTCTCCCCGCAATCGCCAATGCTATCTATGATGCAGTTGGTATAAGGCTGTATGAGCCTCCCTTTACTCCTGAGAAGGTCTGGAGAAAAATCAAGGAGGAGGGTCTCGTTTGATTATAAAGGGTGGAAAGGTAGCATTACCTGCTGCAGATGAGCCAGTAGAAAAAGATATAAGAATTGAAGGCGAAAAAATAGTTGAAATAGGCGATGATCTAAAAGGTAACGATATACTGGATGCTTCCGGACTTTTTGTGATACCGGGTGGAATAGATCCCCATGTACATTTTGATGACCCTGGGTATACTGAGAGAGAAGATTTCTATCATGGAAGTATGGCAGCTGCATCGGGAGGGATAACAACTGTTATAGATATGCCCTGCACCTCAGTGCCTCCTGTAACAAATCTGGAGAACCTGGAAAGAAAGCTGGATGTGGTTAGGAAAAAATCTGTTGTGGATTGTGGTTTTTTTGGGGGTGTATCTGCACAGTCCTTTGAGGAGGGCTTTCCTCATTATTTGGAAGAACTATCAGAATATGTTTTGGGTTTTAAGACATACTTTATTTCGGGGATGCCCGCCTTTGAGAGACTCGAACATTACCAATTTAGAGAAGTGTTGAAGGTTGCCCGGAAATTTGATCTGCCAGTTCTTCTTCATGCAGAGGATTTTGAATTTGTTAAAAGAGCTTCCGAAATAGAAAAAAATAAGGGTAATACTCCTCAAAACTACTACAACTCTCGGCCAGAGATTGCAGAGCTTATAGCTATTGCCACGGCTGCAATCATTGCGCAAGAGATAGATGCGAGACTGCACATTGTGCATCTGGGAACAGCTAAGGCAGCAGAACTTTTCAATTACACAAATTTAAGTTTCGAGACAGCACCACATTATCTGGAATTTAGTGTGGAGGATTTCATAAGAATAGGTTCTCCTCTTAAAGTTACTCCTCCGGTTAAGGGTAAAGGCAACCGAGAAAAACTCTGGAGCTTGCTGAACGAGGGCAAAATATCATTTGTTGCTTCAGATCACGCCCCCTGTCCAGAAGTAGAGAAAAATACAGGGTCTATCTGGACAGATTATTCCGGTATTCCGGGGACAGGGACACTCCTTCCTTATCTCTTTTCAGAAGGTTATATGAAGGGGAGATTATCCTGGAGAAGGTTTGTAGAAGCCATGTCGAGTGCGGCAGCTAAATATTATGGTTTGCATTATAGAAAGGGGTCTATTGAGGTGGGTAAAGATGCGGACCTTGTTTTAATCGACCCCCAGAAGAGTTGGGTAGTGGAGGGAAATAAGTTTTTTTCAAAAGGTAAAATCACACCCTTTGAAGGTATGGAATTTAAAGGTAGAATTGTTAAAACCATTGTGAGGGGCAGAGTCATTTATGATGAAAAAGATGGGATTACCATGGAACCAGGTTATGGAATTTTTCTTAAAAGGAAGAGATAGATGGAACGATTTGCATTGGTTCATGGAGTCGTAACTGACGGAATAAACGTATTTCTTGAAGATGGTGCTATTATTGTTAAAGATGGGAAGATAGAGAAGGTAGCTCCCACTTATGAAATTAGGAGCTTTGTAGGAAATACCTTAGATGTAAAGGGAAGACTTGTTATTCCCGGATTGTTAAACGCCCATCATCATCTTTATTCTACACTTGCTGTGGGCTTATCACCTGTGGGGGATGTGAATAACTTTGTAAATATTCTGGAGAGCCTGTGGTGGAGATTGGATAAAGTTCTGGATGAGGAATCTATTTATTATTCTGCTCTCCTGGGGGTTATAGATGCGGTCAAACACGGTACCACAATGATATTTGACCATCATGCCTCCATGAATTTTGTTAAGGGCAGTCTTTCCATACTCAAAGAGGTCTTTAAACAGTCAGGAATCAAAGGTACACTGTGTTTTGAGACGTCGGCGAGAAACGGGGAGGAGAAAGTAGAGGAACATATAAGAGAAAATATTGAATTCTATGAGATGCATAGATCTTCTGATACACTGAAAGGCATGATGGGTTTACATGCAAATCTCACATTGACGGAAAAAACGCTGAGGAGGCTTCAAGAGGAGAAACCTAAAGATATGCCTGTGCACATTCATTGTGGAGAGGATGGGTCCGATATGGAATATGCAAAGTCTCTTGGATATAAGGGAGTTATTCATAGACTGGTTGAGCACGATCTCTTAACAAAAGATTCAATCCTTGCCCATGCGATATATTTAACGGAGGAGGATTACAGGCTGATTAAAGAGATAAAGCCTATTATTGTTGCAAATCCAGAATCCAATGCGAACAATCAAGTGGGAAGGTTAGACAGAGAAAAAATTAAGGAGTATGTATTGGGTACAGATGGTATGTCATCTGATATGATAGCTACCCTTAGGTCACATTATCTACTAGGAAAGGGGATAAGAGAAGATTTTGAAGCATTGAAAAAGGTGTTTTTTGACTACAGGTATAAAATACAGAAATATTTTTTCCCGGATACTGGGGAGTTTAAGGAAGGCTATAGAGCAGATATAATCGTTCTGGATTATGTTCCCGTAACTCCTATAAATAAAGACAATATTATTGGCCATCTTATATTTGGTGTGAAAGAAGGAAGGGTGTTCATTACCATGTCTGATGGTGAAATAATTTACAAAGATGGAAGAGTAACCTTTGTGGATGAGGGAGAAGTTGTGAAAAAGGCAAAAATTATAGCAAAAAAACTTCATGAGAGGTATTATGGCTGATTTAAAAGTAAATGTCAACGGCATCACCTTCAAAAACCCGGTTCTTACAGCGGCCGGTCCCAATGTTCGGAATGCAGAAATGATGCTAAAGGCAGTAGCAGGTGGTGCAGGAGGTGTGGTTTCTAAAACGGTTTCACTTAAACCGGCACATGATCTAAAACCCACCATCAGAAGGACAGTGTGTCAGGGAATTATGAATTGTGAAACATGGTCAGAGACCCCATTTGAGGAGATGCTGGAAGAATATAGAAAGGTTAAAGAAACAGGAGTCCCACTTATTGTTTCCATTGGATATAAGCCAGAAGAGGTTAAAAAGCTGGGAAGTATTATTGAGAAAGAGATTGCACCTGATGCAATTGAATTTTCCACACATTATGTGGGAAGTGAGGTAGAACCACTAATTAAGGTTGCAAGAGCATTGAGAGAAGCTGTCAAGCTCCCCATATGGATGAAGATATCCCCGAATTTTTCCTATGTAAAGGAACTGGCATCCAGGGTTTCAGAATATGTTGATGCTTTTGTTGCAATAAATTCTTATGGTCCAGTATTAAATTTTGACGTAGAATCAATGGAGCCGCTTCTTGGTTCAGAATACGGCCAGGGATGGCTTTCCGGTCCTCCCATACTTCCTATAGCTTTGCGGATTGTGTATGAAATAGCTACCGTTCAGGACAAGCCGGTAATAGGGGTGGGGGGAATCGAAAAGGGAGTAGATGCAATTAAATTTTTTATGGTGGGAGCTTCCATGGTTCAGGTCTGCTCTGCTGCAATTAAGAGAGGACATACTGTGTATGGGAAGATTGCAGAAGAAATTGAAGAATGGCTTGATACACATGGATACCGTTCAATTGATGAGATTAAAGGGCTTTATAAGGAAAATTTAAAAGAAAGGAGAAAATTTTCTAAGATACCTGTGATGACCATTGATGAAAATAAATGTACAGGTTGTGAAGCGTGTATTTCTCGGTGTATTCAGGGTGCCCTCTATATGGATGGGAAGGTGGCAAAGGTTATTCAAGAGAATTGTATTGGATGTGGTTATTGTCAGGATTATTGCGGTTACGGTGCCATGAACC
>Ga0190352_1000012_pt1 | contig 56143 bp, 120 predicted proteins | sample 4872131011_MG_FD_161682 | JGI IMG/M metagenome (GOLD analysis project Ga0190352, IMG submission 161682) | Hydrothermal vent microbial mat bacterial communities from Southern Trench, Guaymas Basin, Mexico - 4872-13-10-11_MG | ecosystem: Environmental > Aquatic > Marine > Hydrothermal vents >...
TGGTTTTTGCCCCGGGGGTGGGGTCAGAAACGCCCGGGCCCTTAGTAACGCATAGTTAAAAGCGATGTATAGTAACGTATAGTTAAAAGTAAGGGTTAAAAGCGACGCCATAGTCAAAAGTAAGGGTTAAAAGCGACACACAGCTAAGAAAGCAGGGTTACGTAAAGGAGACAGTAATGAAGTATTTGCTTAAGCTTAGGGTCAGAAAGAATGCCCTCTCTGACGAAATAACTAGAGGGCTGAAGTCTGTATATAACGTCGACGCGGCGGTAACACCAGCAGAGGGTGAGTTACAGGTACCAGGGCTGGATGTGATAGTTAAAGCTTTTAACGTAAGAGATAACCGCACTGGTAGTTGTGCTGTGTTTCTAGCAATTGGGTATGAAGATACTACTTGGGCGAAGTATCGTATATATGGCGATCTCTACACGTACTGCCCTAAGTGTAAGGTCTTAGTCGACGAAGGTGGGAAATACTGCCGTGTTTGTGGAGCAAAAATTGAATACCAGATCCCTTAGGAGGTTTAAGATTGAAAGCAACGCACAGGCGTTAACATATGAAGTTCATTCTGGGTCAATGATGTAAGAAAAGATGGAGGAAGGAGATAAAAAAGTGATTAGGATTGAGTGCGATAATCCTGACTGCGTCATCTGTCAAGAAGGTGGCGTGGTTGAGGTAGATGAACATCAGCCGTGGACGGCGTGGACGTGCCCGTGTTGTTCAGTAGTGGTTGTGGACCAAAAGGAAGAAGGGTCGTGCAAAGGTGGAATATATAAAAACGAGGGGTAAAGATGAGTGAGAAATACTTCATACTTGAGAAAGACGACGTCCAAATCCATTTGTTTGCTGACACGGATTTGGACGATGTGATACTGAACCGGCAGGAGTTGTATAAGGTTTTTGAAGAGGCTGGCTTTAGGGTTAGAGAAGTCCCAGCTACGCCTCCTTATGAAAGCTACGTTGAGACACGAACTAATGGAGGTAGTAAGTGAACGCTCAAATAAAAAACAAAGTAGTAGAAGAAGTATTGCGGTTCTCCACTGATCTGAATTCAGCTAGGTATAAAGTCAGAAAGGAGAGCTTCCGGGAAGGGAGAGTGGATTTGGTCTGTCAGTTCTACATGAAGGATCTAATGGACACGTTGGAAACTAAAGAGGATGAGGTGATCAGGAATTTCATTTATAGGTTGTACCAAATTTTGGATGAAGTTGACACGTGAACTCAGTGGGGCTATGCTTTTAGGTTTAAAATATGGGGGGCAGGAATGAAAGAACTCCTTAAGGAAATCCGAAAGTTGAAGTATAACAAGATTGTGTGTGTGGGGTCAAACAAGGTCTCCACACTACACTTGAAGTGCATGGATCATGACTTTCTGTTTAGGAGCGTGAACGGGAGAAGAAAGATGCCGAAGTCTATTGGAGCAGCACTGGTATATTTAATAAAGAACGGTTACGTTCAACTCAAACCGACACACGCGGGGTATGAATTTGCGAGTCGTGCGCTAGGAGCATATGAACTAGAAGAAATGAGGAAACGTGAGATAGCTAAGGAACGGAGGCGTATACGATCGATTGTGCTGAGAGGTAAGTTCAAGTTGGATGAGATTGCTAACCGTAAGTATAACGCTACCATTTTTGGTCACTACGACGAAGGTGTAATGGTTACGGCGTTTGAATACGGGCGTTATGTGAAGTTGCGGAAGGGAGATATAATGACGTTTGTAGGATCAGGGAAGCTCTACAATAAGCTGCTAAACGACATTACTACTGCTCTCAGGTCACCCAAAGGAAGGTTGTGGTTGGTTAAAGCTGGGGTTGGACATTTAGAACGTTACCTCAGACTAAAGGATACGTTAAAGGGCGGCGGCTCCTAAAAATAAGCGAGTTGTTCAAGTTAAAGAAGAAAATTGAAATAACTCCATCCTATTATTTCCAGATGTAGGTGGTAGCTGATGGGGAAAGGTTGGAAAAGGTTAGAAAGCTTCATATGTAACCTAGACAAGGATAGCCGCTTTTATACGTTAGTCAGGTATGATGAAATCGACGCAATATATGAAGAACTGAAGAAGGAGTCTATAAAAGATTCACATATGATGAGGCTGGTTAAGAGACTAAGAGATAAGTGGGTAAAGGACAGAGATGGCTTAACAAAACTGTATGACGAGGTTACCGAGAGGGACGAATTTCCGGATGATTACTTACCAGAAGGGATTTGTAGTGCTATTCAAGATTTATATGATTACTATGAGGAGAAGTATGGGTAGGAGCGCATGAAGTGCGTGTGGACTAAATTTTTTAATTTAAAAAAATTTAATTTTAAAATGTTAGGAGGTGAGAGGAAATGCCAGCGTTCACTATTTGGGACAAAGAGGATATAGATCATGACGAGGATTTGAGGACGGATTTTAAGGGCGCTGAGTTTGTAGTCCAGTTCCCAGCTCATTTGAGAGTAGCTCCATGCGGATGCTGGGTGTGTGAGGTAGTAACCCCGTTTGGTAATGTTACTCTAGCTGCATACAAATGTGGACAACATATGTAGAATCGCTTAAGTGTGGAGGCAGGATAATGTCAGAAGAAGCTCCTGGCATAGTTACTATAGGCGATGCTCGAGATATACAACGACTGTGGGAGTTAGGTCACCACGATCCTAACTACATCGCTGAGGCGCTTGGATTGACCTACTATGAAGTCCTACATGTCCTCAGAGAGGCTGAAAGGCTTGATCACGATGCTTTTCGTCGTTTCGATCCGGTTGAGAAGATAACAGACATACATATAGCGCATATGTGGGAGGATGACCATTTACCGTGCGTAGCGCTCTTCTTCAAAGATGAGAAGGGCAGGTTACGTTTTGCTGAGATTCTCTATGATGAGATTGGACCAGGTATGGCTAAATACGCGCCTCATTGCCAAAAAGCTCACGACGATTTGGTTGAAGCTATAAACAACTACTATCAAATGAAGAGAGAAACCGACCAAGGAGGTGAACAAGATGGGTAGAAAAGACTTTGTAGAAGTAAAAGCGGTGTATGAGAGGGACACAAAAAGATACCACCGGTTCAATATCGAGTCTGAAGAGGTAACGGGTGTGGTATATGTAAAAAGGGATGCTGAACTGCCCAGAGAAGTGCGAGTTAAACTTACAGTAGAGGGTGACAAAGAGTAAACACTTTCTAAGTGTGGAGAGTCTGATCTGGGGGTGCTTCAGTATGTCAAAAGGAATTCGCCGAGGTCTAAAGATGATCGATTATTCATGCGCCGAACTTAGGAAGGCGGAAGAGAGTCTTTTATCACAGATTCATCCTGCTGTTGTGTTGGAGACAATATTGTTTGTCGCACCTTCGGTTCAGTTTAAAACACGATTGCCTGATGATGTGCTAGTTGAGGTGTTTTTTGCTGAGTCTAATAAGGTTAAAGTGAACTTCCCTCGCCTTACAGTCCCAGGTACACCAGTATGTCTAGAAAGACACGACATACGATCTGTAACTCTCGTTAAGTTAAAGGACTTGTTGTGTGGTATAACTGCACCTCAACGTCGTTTACTAAAGCTTAATAGCCTGTGGACTGGGTATCTAAAGACATGGCGCCAGGCCACACCATATTTGAAACGTGTTAATTTTGAAGTACAACGCGCATACTGGGATTGTCGTAAGAATCCTAGGCTCGCCTCAAATCCTCCTTCGTTTGGAATTCAAGGATCACGTATCCTTCTCCCACTTGATGTAGTACAGCAAGCTGAGTTACAGTGGTGTGTGTGCCTTTTCAACGAATGTTATGGAGGCCACGTCATCCAAAAGTGGGAGGAGTTCTGTGCTCATTATCCTAGTCCATGGTATGAACGTTAATTTGACTGATGTCATAGGAGGTAGTACGGAGTGAATGAAGCGATGGTAACCGTGTTTAATGAGGAGGGGCGCCCGTTAATTACCATATACAAGCATTACGGAGGTCACCCGGAAGGTCTGGGTGTGTTCTTAAGGCGTTTCTTAAAGGATAGGACAGTTATACGTGGTAACCCAACTCCTGAGCTGAGAGATCGCTTGAAGATGTCGAATGGTATGGGTGATCTCGCGGCTCAGTTAATTTGTGAACTCAAGAAGAAATCGTTCGTAGGTGACGTCTATATAAGTCCTATAGGGATTAATATGGGAGTGAAATACACTTACAATATTAGGTTTGGTGGTTATGGGCATCCTGTAACCTTAGAGGTACGTAAAACACAATATGGAGAGGAATCATGAAAGAAAAATTGAAGAATGTATACCTGCGTGTAGAAGATGGAACATGGGTTTCTCCCACAGTATTGAAGTGTATGCACTCCGACTTTGTACGGAAGAGTGTTGATCGAACAGGGATGCCTTCATCTATAAGTAGTGCTTTGGCGTTTCTAATAAAGAAGGGATACATTGAAATACACCCGACGCGAGCCGGGCGTGAGTTTGCAGACAGGTTCATGAGGCTGTACGAGCAGAGAGAAAGGAAGCTGGTTAACGCGACTAAAGTGCGGAGACAAATGCGTCATACCGCTCTAAAAGGGACGTTTTGTTTAGATGAAATCATTCCTAGTGAAGCCCCTAGTGATCCAAATGTAACTATTTGTGGGCATTATGAAGATGATGTCAGAGTTACAGTGACTTCGATTTATAAATACATCAAACTCAAGAAAGGACACATAGTGTCGTATGTAGACAAGGGAAAGCTTTATGATAAGATAATAACTGACGTCTCTACTGTACTGATAGAGTCACCTGAAGGGAAGATGTGGTTACTTAAAGTTGGTGTAAGCCAACTAAAGTGGTTCGTGAATTGGTATAGATCACGTAAGACTGTTAGATAAAGGAGATAAGATGAAAGATGGTAAAGAACATTTGACCATAGAAGGCTATGTAATAACAAGAAGACATGGAAACTACATCGTTGCAAAGGAAGTCCTTGAAGATTTAAAGGTGAGTTTGAAAGGGATGACAGTGTCGCAAAAAGGTCGGCCGGTTGGTAGAATTGAAGAAGTTGAGGTAGATGATAAAGGGTTACGAGTTAAAATTAAGATGTTTAAAAAGTGAAGTAAGCCTTCTTGGAAGTCTGGTTTGATGCGAGTGTTAACTTCTATATTGTCACGTGCTGTGCCGGATGTGCGAGTTGAATCAGTGGAAATAGTTGAATCGGCGATCAGGGCGTGGTGCTGGATCCAGATCAGACCAAATCATGAGAAGTACTGGGAGCGGTTCGTGGAACTTTACCCGCACTGGAAGCGAGTGGGCTTTAAGTATGGTCATTTGGATCTCGGGGCTACTCCTACATTTCCTTCACGGTTTTTGTTAATGGGTTGGTTATCAGAGGTGTTAGGTTTAACACAAGGAGAGAAAAAGCTTTTATACCTCAATCTAGGACACAATTGTGATATGTTTACTAGCTGTTAGGTAACAGGGAGTGAATGGACTTTTGGATAAGGGCGGTGTAACGTTGTGGAGAGTATTGACGTTACCGGAGATTGCTTGGGGCTGGCGTAGTTGACCTTTTGAGAAGTGGCGCTTAGTCATTCAAGAAGAGTTAAAAAATTTTAGTGACCACTCCAAGCTATGCGTTATATAAATAGTGCCAAAAAGGGCTTATTTTGGTAGTGATGAGTTATAGGGAGGTTAGAGTGAATCTGGGTCCCAAAAATTTGGTGATGGCGCGTTTATCTGGCACGTGCGAGGCCGAGAAAAGACCAGTGCTGGACTCCTGAGGAGTGAGATGAAAAAGGTTTGACAGTATAAGTGATTTCTATAAAGTTTTGTCAAGAATTTCAGTGCTGAAGAGTAGGAGGAGTTAAGAATTTTGGTGCTAGAACCTGGCGCTCCACTCCACAAAAATTCTGAACCATCAAGTACCCCTATAATATAATTAATATATATAGGTACTTGGTGGTTCAAAATGATCCACGAATTTTGGTGATGGAGCGTTATCTAAGGAGGGTGTTATGAGAGTAGTGGGTTTGAAAGTAGTAGAAGTGCTGAGGCCAACACTTCTACTGTGTGAGATACCAAACACCAAAGCGATCGATGTGACTGTTAACCACAATAGCAGAACACACCAGTTTACACTCAACCCAAACTTTGCTCCGACTTTTGCGGATTTGAAGTATCTTGGTTACGAATACGTACCTGTTGACATAAGCGAAGACACTGATGGAATTATTGATTCAGTTTGTATTGGTAAAGTTCCAGCAAAAATGGCTGTTCTCGATTTCTTGTCACAGTACTCCAGCAAGTTCCAGAGAGGTCTCGAAGAGTTGTGGTGGATCGTTAAAGGCGACGTTATATATTTGTTTGGTTGGTGGGACTAGTTATGTATAAGATAGTTGCTTATCATCCAGGAGCTGGTAAGTACTTAATAAGGCGTCGGGATGGTGTTCAGTTCTTCTGTAACCTCAAGATGTTAAACTTCGTGTTGCGGTTGGGGCTTATTCAATAGGAGGTGAAGATGAGAATAGGGTTTAGGAAGTTTGGCGCAGGATCTGATAGGGACTTTGGAGAAGTGGAAGTTCCTCAGAATGTCTTACTTCTTATAAACGGCTGCCCCAGAGTTGCGGTTGAAGACTTGGGGGACGTACCTACTTCTAGATTGAACAAGTTAGTGCGAAGGCGTTCCACACTTGTTTCTGGAATGGACACGGGTTTCATGGTGGTTAAATATAAACATATGGTAGAAGTAGGATTAGCCTCACCTATTGGCTGGATCAATCCAGATGACACAGAGATTCTGTTGGTGTGTGAAAAAGACGATGAGAGGACCCACGTCGTTTGGATCCACTCACATTGGGAATAACCTATATGATTATCATATGCTCATTGCGCCATATCTTAGCGATAAGCGCGGGTTCCTGCTGATACGTATGTAAACCCTTTGTAGGAGGGGAGAATGACAGTAAAAGAGCTTGCAAAGTTGTTGAATAGCTTAAAACCTGAGCTTCAAGATAAAGAGGTGAAGGTACCCACTCCGGGTGGTTACTTGCCCGCGACTGTGAAGTTCCATAAGAAGACCCACGATTTCTCCTTAACTAAGGAGAGTGTGGAGTTTGTCGTAGTAACGTACGCGGGAACTTACGACTAGGAGTGTGTTGTGTTGAAGGAGGAGATTTTAAAGATTTTAGAATCGAGTACAGGCGACCTTGAGGAAGTCGCGATCAAGATAGAGAACCTTGTGTTGTCAATCATTCCTCATAGGGAGGTGTATGATAGAGACGATGTGACGAACCCAGACTTTGCTACTACATGTGCGTTTAAAGACGGATGGAATGATTGTATAGATGAGATGATGAGGAGAATTGAGGATGAGGAAGAGAGTAGTGATTGATGTTCACAAAGCAATTCCTATAAAGGACTTGGATTTGGTGTTGCAGATATGGGTAGACGAGATTAGACGTAATTTTGGCGTTGAAGTAGTTGAAACAGGTACATTAGCTATCTATGGTGACATGCTGTATATTGCGGATGACGCGCCACTCACAGTAGAGGGCACTGACGAGGACATTAAAAGGTTTATGGACGTATTGGGCCTTACTGATATTATAAAAGAAGAGTCCAGTGAGAGCGGAGCGGTCGATTAGGGCGCGTAAGAGACAGTGGATGCGGAGAGTTGTTTTACGGGCCACATTTAATCTAGATGAGGTTACAAGAGGAGTACAAGGAGATTTAGTAATCTATGGTCATTACAATAAAGTTAAGGCAGTTGTAAGTTATCAACATGTGTCAAACTATGATTTTGCTCATGTTGTCCTACAACACGATGATGTCTCAACCGCCTCATATTACGGTGAGTGCTGTAGGAAGGTACTGGCAGACGTGCTTCACGTGATAAAGGAGACGAGCAAAGGGCGTCTGTACTTGTTGAAAGAGGATTATTTACGACGTTTCGTTATTACTGTAGAGAAATGGATAAAGAATCGAACGTTGTAGAAGGCATCATTCCATCTAACATTCAGACTTGGGTAGATAGCATCTTGGAAGAAGTGTCGGATGAGGTCGGAAAGGAAGAGAATGGAGAATTCCTTTTACTCTATGAGGGGTGGAGCGATATATGTGTGAGTGAAGTAACTGACCCTTTAAAGTCTGATAAGGAAAATGAAGATGCTTGTTATGCGTTTGCTGAAGAGCAAAGTGACAAAGTTATTGAAGAGTGGGTTGTGGAATATACTGGATACCAGTTAGTTCAGTGTGGGTACGAGCGAAGGTTAGGACTTTATGGAGTCACGTGGGCTCTGTTTAAGAAGGTTGACGATGGAGTGTAGGGGTTTAAGAGTAATTAGTGTTCGTGAAATAATTAAGAAGCGGTTTGGAGTCGGATGGGAGACGCTAGGCGCTTTGGTAAACAATGGTTACCTTGAGATAGGCTCGACTTTTGAGCCTGTGACTGATATGACGGATATTCACCTTGCCTGTGTATGGGAGGATGATCACCTCCCTTGTGTCTCTCTTTTCTTCCGCGACGAGAAAGGCAGGTTGCGTTACGCAGAAATCCTATACAATGAATTTGGACCGGGTATGGTGGTATATGCTCCTGGTTCGGATGTCGCGAAAAAGGATTTGATTCGTGAGGTGAATCGTTTCTATAGTTATGGGGGACGGTCTGGCAAAGATGTGATTGGGGATTGGGGTTCCTCGGATGCATATGTCTGCCGGGATGGAGGTAGATATTTCACGGTTGTGGATAGTCGTCAAATGGGAGTAAAGGTAGCTTTTTGTGGCGTTGAGGATCTTCACCTGTTTAGAGGGAGCGTTGAGTGGCGGATGAAGACCGACGTTGGAGTTTGGATTATTGAAGCCACTTTTGACACACCAACTGATGCGCTGGCGTGGTATTTATATAAAGGAGGGCTGGCGAAGCGTGATGAAGCACGTCAGATAGCCAGACTTTTGTTGATATTAAAGGGCTCACGGGTTTTACGAACATAGAAGGAGGGGGAAATGGAGGAGAGATTTTTCTTACTGGAAGAAGTTAAAGATGGAGTTTGTATCATTCTCGACGAAGTGCTTACTAAAGTAGAGAGGGCTGGTGAGAGGAAGGTTGTTGTGAGGGATGTGGTGAAGATAGAAGGACTTGAGTTGCCGTGGGAGGAGAAGGTAACGGTTATCGTAGGAAAAGATGGTAGGTTGTATTTACCTGTGTAGAGGTGAGTGAAATGAGTAAAATAAGTGATGAAGCTATGATGTACCATGCTGCTCAATTTATGGAGAAATCCTTAACTGCTTTTGAGAAGAAGCGTATAGGGAAAGAGGGTCATTTTGAAAAAGAGGTAAAAAGGAGGAGAAAGAGAAATAAGTTAGCGCGATTAAGCCGAAGGCGTAATCGTCGGTAATACAAGCTGAAGGAGGGAAAAATGAGAGTTGACAGATTCGAAATTGAGCGGGGAGTAACTGGAGTTACTGTTAGGGTCGAGGTTTCCACTGAGGTTGAGGTTAGGTTTGATATTTTAGTGCATCGGGAACTTGTTGCGGGTTTTAACTATGATGATAAAAGAAAGTTGGAGGGCGAGGAAAGCTTCGTCGAGCTTCGCTTTAGGACATCTGCCTTACAGAACTTGAACCAAGCGAAGCGCGCTGCCCAAGAGATAAAGGCGATCTTAGATGAAGTGAAGCGCAAAGAGCAGAATGGGTTGGAATGGCTGCGAGTGGTTGAGGATTACTTAAGGAAGGAGTTTGAAGGACTTGTTACGGGTTAATGGGGGAGAATGTTTACGTTAAGGAGGTAAAGATGAGACGTACTTTGATGATTAAGAATGATAAGCAAGGTGTACGCGTTTCGGTGACGTTTGTGATGGCTAAGGCAGTCAGATTTGAGGGACCGATTAAGTTGGAAGTCCTGCAAGGGTTTACTAAGACGGATGAAGATGCGCTTAAAGGTAAAGCTGATTTTTGCACACTCGATTTGGTATCGGAAGTGGTTAAGAGTGTTGTAGATGCAAAGAAGGTGAAGGGGGAGTTGGCTAGGGTCAAACGCTGCTTAGAAGATTTAGAGTCGGAAGTGGTGACATTAGACAATTCTATAGAGGAAACCTTGTTTGGTGACTAATAAACTGGAGGAAAGGCTATGAAGTGCTACAGAATCGCGGTTAGGGGGGTTATTAGGACTCCTATTCAGTCTGTTGAAGATTTCTATGAGGAATTGTACCAGATATTTCAGGACTATTTCGGTCCTGATGTTTGTGGTAGCCTAACTTTTGATGTAGAGCCGATTAGTGGTCAAGTTGTTAACCCACAAAAACGCTGGGTGAAGTTACGGCGCATTGAGGAGTATAAAGACCTTAAAGAGTGTGGTTATAACCACGTAGTTGATAAATTAGGTTACACTCTTGATGATTTACGTGGGTGCTACGTGGATTGTGACGATCGCTATCATTTGTCAGTAGAACCTTCCGGTGTGGAACCGGTTACATTTGTGCATGTAACGAATCATGGATGCTTTTTTAGGAACGTGACCGCAGTTAAAGTTGACACGGACTTATACCTTAGCGAGGAGGACTTTTCTGGTTGGAATTGTTAACTCGGCTATTGTCACGTGCTGTGCCTGACGCTCGTGTCGAGTTAGTAGAGATAGCTCGTGTTGATAATAGGTTTTATATACACATTACTCCTAACCATTTTAGGTACTGGGGTCGGTTCAGAAGAAGGTACTTTTACAGTATGGATCTGGCGCAAGAACGTGGCGCAAGGGTTTTGCACACTGCTTGTCCAGAGTTTCATACAAAAAGGGACTTAATTGACTGGTTGTCGGACACGTTGAAGTTAACACAAGGTGAGCGTAATCTTTTACATCTTTCTATAAAGTAGTGCTACAAAATGTTAACGACAGTACTAAGTCGGGCCGTGCCAGATGTATACGTTGAGTCAGCAGAAATAGTTAAATCATCAGCCAGAGCAGTGTGCTGGATCCGAGTTAGCCCAAATCATGACAGGTATTGGAAGCGGTTCAAAGAGGTGTACCCTTATTGTTTGTGTCTGGCGCAAGAGTGCGGCGCGGAAATTAGACTCACTGCTTGCCCAGAGTTTTGCGCAAGAGAGGCCCTGATTGATTGGCTGTCGGATACTTTGCGCTTGACACAAGGGGAGAGAAATTTGTTGCATTTAATGAAGTTATGATGATGCAGTCATTTTTTCGGATGTTAGTTCCGGATGTTTGTGTTGAGTCAGTACGTGTGGTAAATGCATATATGGGGTACTACTTACTTGTTCAACCGGATCATCAGGAATACTGGATTCGGTTCCGGAATGAATTCCCCGAGCTTATAACTTTGGCGTGCAGAGATTATGGTGCTTCGGCGAGGAGAGTAGAAGATGATCTTCCGTACCTTTGCCCCGTGTTTGCTTCGAAGGAGGACTTGATCGGGTGGTTGACGGTTATATTTCGTTTAACACGAGGTGAAAAAAACTTGTTGCGACTTTGTATGGCTTAATGCAATTATTGGTTAACATACTGTCACGTGCGGTATCTGGTGTACTTGTCAGTTTCGCGTCGATTGCGACATCGACAAAGAGTAAACAGTACTTCATTGCGGTTACACCAGATCACGCGGAGTACTGGGGGCGGTTTAAAGAGCGGTACCCTGATAGCATCTACTTAGCGCGAAGCCGTGGCGCGAGGGTTGATGATGTTGCTTGCCCAGAATTTACCACAGTGACGGACTTGTTGAATTGGTTGTCAGATGTATTAGGTTTAACGCAAGGAGAGAGGAAGCTATTGCGTTTTTGTAGTAATGTGGTGAGATGTCATATGTTAGTGTAATTAGGAGTGATTATTGATTCGGTCAGCGTTACAGAGGTTGGTTCCAGATGTGTGTGTTGATTCGGTAGAGATACGAACCGGTTATGGGTGCCGGCTTTACCTTCAGGTTTCCCCTGAGCACTTCAAGTACTGGACTCGATTCCAGGATAGGTATCCTGAATTTATTTTTCTGGCATGTAAAAGATATGGTGCGTTAACTAGGTCGGAAGGCCTCACGTGTCTTTGTCCTGAGTTTCTTTTGAAGAGGGATTTGCTTGGATGGTTGGCGTGCATAGCGAGCGCGACGCAGAAAAAGCGTAACTTCTTGCGCTTCTATATGAGGACACAGTCATGTCACAGATGTTAACCTCCATAATGTCACGTGCTGTACCAGGTGCACGAGTTGAATCAGCGTGGGTGTCCCATGTTCCGTGGTGGGATGTTCGTCTCTATTTCATCTTCGTAGACCCTGATCACAGTGGCTATTGGCTACAGTTTAAGAAGCGGCATCCTCATTGGGAGCGAGTTGCTTTGAAGTATGGAGCGAAGGCAATCGAGGCCGCTTGTCCTGAATTTGATTCTTTCGAGAACTTAATGAACTGGCTGTTTGATGTACTGATCCTACCACAGGGAGAAAGAAACCTATTACAACTTTTGATGAAACAGGAGTGTAGGTGTTAACTACTATATTGTCACGAGCTGTACCAAGTGTGTGGGTTGAATCAGTGAGGGTTGTTCATTGGCCCTCAGAAGGGTTGTACTTCATAAACGTAATCCCTACACATGGTGATTATTGGGCCCGGTTTAAGATGAAGTACCCCTATTGGGAACGAGTTGCTTTGAAGTATGGAGCGAAGGATGTTGACGTCGCCTGTCCTGTGTTTCCTACATTAAAACAGCTATTAAGTTGGTTAATAGATACGTTAGATTTATCACAAGGAGAGAGGAACTTATTACATCTTTTTTGCTGAAACGGGAGTATAAGTGCTAGCTACTATACTGTCACGTGCTGTACCAGATGTACGGGTTGAATCGGCAAGAGTTGAACACTGGTTTACAGCAAAGATGTACTGGATCCACGTTAAACCAGATCATGAAAAGTACTGGGAGCGGTTCATGGAACTTTACCCATATTGGAGGCAGGTGGGTTTTAGGTACGGGCTTCTGGGTTTTAAGCTTACCCCCGTATTTTCTTCACGAACTAAGGTGATTGAATGGCTGGTGGATGTGTTGAATCTAACACAAGGGGAAGACAATCTTTTACGGCTTAGTGTGGGGGTTTAATCGTGGCGCATTTATTAACTCTTATTTTGTCTCACGCTGTACCTGATGTATGTGTTGAGTCAGTGCAGGTAGTTGAATCACCCACAAACCCACAATGGGGTCTGGATTTAGAGGAAGGAGCATTTCGTGTAATTGAGGCTGAGTATAAGTATACTTTAGATGTTAGACCAAGACCCTATATTTATTGGAGACGTTTCAGGGAAACCTTTCCTAGTTGGGAACAATTAGCGTTTAAATATGGAGCGACAGTATATTCAGTTGTGGTTTGCAGGTTGTGCCCGGAGTTTCCTTCACAAGACGCGCTGGTTAGTTGGTTATCAGATGTGTTAAACCTATCTCCGGGAGAAAGAAAGCTTCTGCGTCTTTGTGGTGAGGTGTAGGTTGTGTCGGCTTTACTTACTGTTGTTATGGCGCGAGCTGCGCCAAGAGTACATCAGGTGGCTATCAGATATTGTGGGTTTGTCGAAAGGAGTACAAAAGCTTTTACAAATCTATGAGGGATGTTAATGGATAAGGTATCTAAGATGCTGGCTCACATACTAGATCGAGCTACCCCAGATGTGTGTGTGACAGCGGCGAGGATTACACGCTGGCCTACAGAAACAGAAGGGTCGTACTTTATAAACGTGTATCCGGTCCATACGGAATATTGGATGACGTTTAAGAAAACTTACCCCTATTGGAAACAAGTAGCAGCGAAGTATAACGCGGCTAAGTTTGACACCCCGTGTCCAGAGTTTAACACGAAGGAGGACTTAATTAACTGGCTGATTGATGTAGTGAGCGTAACTGGGGGTGAAAGATCTTTGTTGCGTCTCGCGTTGAGGAGGTAAGGCGTTGGCACTAACACGTGTACTAGCCCGAGCTGCGCCAAAAGTGTTTGTTGAGAGAGCAGAAATTACATACGCCCCTTTGGCTAAGGCATACTTTATAGTTGTTTACCCCAGTCACGTGAAGTATTGGTTACGGTTTCATGGGAAGTATCCTCATTATAAACGGGTTGCTTTAAGGTACGAAGTGAGTGAGCACAATATTTCAGGTGTTGCCCTGAATTCTTTAACAAGGTAGACTTGGTGAATTGGTTGACGTATTGAGCTTGTCACGAGGAGAGAGAAAGCTACTACGACTTTGTATGAGAACGTAAAAATGTGTGAGGCGAACACAGTAAAGTTACTTACTGCTGTTATGGCACAAGCTGTACCGGAAGTTTGTGTCACGGGGGCAAAAGTTTCGTGCTGGGTTGTGGATGAGACAGAAGAGTACTTTTTAACTGTCTATCCTGACCATGTGGAGTACTGGTTGCGGTTTCATAAGAAGTATCCTCATTATAAACGGGTTGCTTTAAGATATGGATTAGAAGAGCCGTCCATCAATACACAGTGCTGCCCTGTGTTTCCTACTTGGCGAGATTTGATAAATTGGTTGGTTGACGTACTGGGCTTGTCACAAGGGGAAAGAAATTTGCTTCATCTTTGTATGATGAAGTGATAGCTTTCGCTTTGTTGTTGGGGTGTGGCTATGTCAAAATTACTTGTTTCTATTTTGACACGCGCTGTGCCGGGTGTACGTGTTTGGAAAGTAGAGGTAGTTGAGTCGCTTGTGCCCTTACAGTGGTCTTTCGATTTTAAAAAGATGACACCATATCCTGTTAAGTTGGGAGTTGCATATTCATTTGATGTTAGGCCAGAACCCTATATTTATTGGAGACGTTTCAGGGAAATCTATCCTCATTGGAAGCAGGTTGCATATAAATATAGGTCGGCGACTTACTCGGTTACGACTCGTAAACTGTGCCCAGAATTTTCTTCACGGAGTATGTTAATTGATTGGTTATCAGATGTGTTGAGTTTGTCGTCAGGAGAAAGAAACCTTTTGCACCTCATGGAGGGCAAAATAAGATGTCGCGGTTGTTGACTCGGTTCTGGAAAGCTACGGAAGTTATGTTAATAAAGTCTTTGTTGTCACGCGCTGTGCCGGATGCGCAGGTTGACTCAGTGGTGATAGTTAAGTCACTGGGGGATCAGTACTGGTTTCTGGTCGCTCCTAGTCATTATAAGTACTGGGATCGTTTTGAAAGAACTTACCCCCACTGGAGGCAAGTGGCTTATAGACATGGAGTTTTTGCCGCAGTCAGTAACGAGAGGCTGTTGCCCGGTGTTTCCTACACAGAAGAAGTTGTTGGACTGGCTATCAGATGTGTTGAACTTGACCCCAGGAGAGAGAAGGCTCCTACACCTTGTGGGGGGTAAAATAGGATGTCAAGGTCGTTAACTTACTTGCGGAAAATTTCACTGGCGAAGTCTATATTGTCGCGAGCTGTGCCGGATGTGCAGGTCGATTCGGTGGCGATAGTTGGATCGGTGGGGGGTCCGTGTTGGCTGCTAGTTACCCCAAATCATTATGAGTTCTGGACGCGTTTTAAGAAGTCTTATCCCCACTGGAAGCGGTTAGCTCGTAAGTATGGGGTGTTATCATCGGTAACAGGGATCCGGTGCCCAGTGTTTTCTACTCAGAAAGGGCTGTTGAGTTGGCTATCAGATGTGTTAAACCTACCCTCGGGAGAAAGAAACCTTTTGTACCTCATGGAAAATATAGTAGGATGACTCAACTGTTAACCCTGATAATGACTCGTGCTGTACCTAATATCCAGGTCGATTCAGTGACATTGATCAAAGGAGTAGGAGATTTGTACTGGTTCCTAGTCGCTCCTATCCATTATGTATATTGGGATTGGTTTGAAAGAACTTACCCCTACTGGGAGCGAGTGGCTTATAAATATGGATTAACAATTTTAACGGTAGACGAAATTCGATGGCCAGCGTCTCCTACACAAAAGGGCTTAGTGGGTTGGTTGTCTGACACGTTGAAGTTGTCACAAGGTGAGTGTAAACTCTTACTCCTCGATGTAAGATTGTGAAGCGGTCTAGGTTTTTAACATATATCTTGTCTCGTGCTGTGAGTGGAGTACGAGTTGTCTCCGCAGAAATTGTTGGGACAGATCAAACTGAACACTGGATCCGGGAGGTTGTGCCAGGTCGAACCACATACTGGATTCGGGTTGATCCAGATCACTACACGTACTGGAAGTGTTTCAAAGAGGCTCACCCAAACTGGAAACAGATTGCGTATAAGTATAGAACAATACCTGATTTGCATTGCTTCTGCCCAGAGTTTACTACAGCGCAAGACTTGATGAACTGGTTGTTTGATGTACTTGAGTTGACCCATAGTGAGCGCAACCTTCTACGGCTGTGGGGAGGCGTAACGGATGACACGACTTTTAACATTTTTACTTTCTCGTGCCGTACCTGAGGTGTATGTAGCGTCGGTAGAGGTGAAACGGTGGCCATTAGAGGAAGGATACTTCATTTTGTTGAACCACATTATGTAGACTTTTGGGATTACTTTCGGATAAAGTATCCTCATTATAGGCATTTGGCTCTTAAACACGGAGCGGAACGGTTTACTTTAGGGCATTGTTGTCCTAAGTTTCCAACACAGGAGGGTCTGTTAGACTGGGTGGTGGATGTATTGAACCTAACGCAAGGGGAGAGAGATTTCCTACGTTTGTACAAAGGAGTCAAATGATGCAGTTTGTCGCTCTTGTATTGTCTCACGCTGTACCTACTGTTTACGTTGGCTCGGCGGAAGTGGTTAAGCGGGATTTTGGGCCCTTAGGGAGCAGGTATTGGCTCCGTGTGGAACCGTATCATGATGTGTATTGGTCTCGTTTCCAAGAGATGTACCCTCACTTTAGCCGAGTAGCATATGAATATGGAGCTGTTGGGTACTCACTCATGACTGGTTGGCTCTGTCCAGAGTTTCCTTCAAAAGAGGACTTGATGGGTTGGTTAGCAGACACACTGGGTCTGACACAAGGAGAGCGCAAACTTCTACGTCTTTCTGTAGGGGTGTGATCATGACTTGAGTGTTAACAACAGTATTGCGTCGTGCTGTGCCTGACGCACGAGTTGAGCCAACTTCAGTGGTGGTTCGTACGTTTACGGGCCGATATTGGATTTGGGTTGAGCCAAATCATGGTTACTATTGGGAGCGCTTTAAGAGAACCTACCCGCACTGGAAGCAAATAGCGTGTAAATATAACGCATTGGAATCTTCGCTAGTGCCTTTTGGATCCTGTCCTGTATTTCGCGTGAGAGAAGATTTGATTAACTGGTTGGCGGATACACTGGGTTTATCACGAGGTGAACGGAAGTTTATACAACTTAGTGTTGAGGCATAGACATGCCAAAGGTCACTCTAGAGTATTTAGCTTGGTTGCTAGAGCGAGCTGTACCCAATGTAAAAGTTGAATCAGCAGCGTTGGTTAGATCGTCAGTGGGTTTGTGTTGGATTCGGGTTGATCCGCGTCATTGTGAGTACTGGAGACGGTTTAGGAAGGCCTTTCCTAGTTGTGTGCAGATAACGCGCACACATAAGGCGACGGATAAATCGCTGATGATCGAAGGGTTTTGCCCGGAATTTGATGATTTGGAAAATTTGCTTAATTGGTTGTTTGAGGTACTTGAGTTGACCCAAAGTGAAAGAAATCTTTTATTACTTCTATATGAGAGGATTAGAGGATGCCGCAGATGTTGACCTCGTTATTAGCACGTGTCGTGCCTGATGTGCGTGTTGAGTCAGCGTCATTGGTCAAAACATTCAGAGCACTATGGCTGTGGTCGTACTGGATTAGCGTCGAGCCAAATCATTATAGGTACTGGCAGCGGTTTAAAGAGATTTATCCGCACTGGAAACGAGTCGCATTTACATATCATGCACGGAAGGACTCACTGAGCTCGTGCGGTTTTTGCCCGGAATTTGCTGCTTTGGAAGATTTGTTTGGGTGGTTGTTTGAGGTACTTGAGTTGACTCGGGGTGAAAGAAGACTACTATTTTTGTGTGAGGGGTGTAGGGGGTGTCGCAAGTTTTGACCCAACTACTGGCGGATGCTGTGCCAAAAGTACAAGTTAAGTCAGCGACAGTGGTTAGAGCACCGACGGGATTGTACTGGATTTTAGTTAAACCGAATCACTATGGTTATTGGGACTGGTTTAGGGAAATTTATCCACACTGGAAACGAGTCGCATTTACATATCATGCACGGAAGGACTCATTGAACTCGTGTGGCTTTTGCCCAGAGTTTGATGTTTTGGAAAATTTACTTAACTGGTTGTTTGATGTGCTTGGGTTGAATTGCGGTGAGAGAAAACTACTACTTTTATGTGTGGGGCGCAGAGGATGCCACAAGTTTTGACTCAATTACTAGCGGATGCTGTACCAAAAGTACGTGTTGAGTCAGCAACGGTGGTTAGAGCATCGTCAGGTTTGTATTGGATTTTAGTTGGACCGAATCACTACGGGTATTGGGAGCGGTTTAGGGAAACTTATCCGCATGGGGCGAAAATAGCATTCTCAAACGGGGCAACAAAGGAATCAATAGCCCGTGGCTTTTGCCCAGAATTTGCTGCTTTGGGGGAGTTGTTTGAGTGGTTGTTTGATGTGCTTAAATTGACTCAGGGCGAAAGAAAACTTCCACTTCTGTGTGAGGGGTACAGAGGTTGTCTCGGTTTTTGACTCAATTATTAGCGCGAGCTGTACCAGAAGTGTATGTTGAATCGGCGAGGATAGTACGTTGGGATTGGTCTAGGCGGGGTGTGAGCGACTTTTACATAGTAGTTGAGCCTCGTCACAGAGACTATTGGGGGTGTTTTGAGAGGAAATATCCTCACTATAAGCAATTAGCTCGTGCGCGTGGTGTTGTGGAACTTGATCTTGATTTAGGGCACCGGCGGTGCCCAGAGTTTCATTCGAAAGAGGATTTACTGAGTTGGTTGGCGGACACACTAGGTTTGTCACAGGGTGAGAGAAAATTGCTGGAGCTTAGTTTACTTTGATGCAAATGTTAACTCACATTCTATCACGTGCTGTACCTAACGCACGAGTTAGCTATGCAGTGATCACTGAATTGGTTAGGGGGCGGTGGTACTTTATTTTAGTCACCCCTGAACATACTGGGTATTGGGTACAGTTTAAGAGGAGTTACCCTAACGGTGAGAAATTGGCGCGAGAGCGTGGCGCAAAAATGAGTGGTGCTTGTCCTGAGTTTCCCGCGCGGAGGAGATTGTTAGACTGGCTGTCGGACACGTTAAGCTTGTCACAAGGGGAACGTAGGTTGCTATACATTTGCGAGAAGGCGTAGTGTGGATACTGACTTATATAATGTCCTCTGCAGTGCCGCATGTACTTGTAGAATCTGCGGTTATAGTACGTGTTAATGGGTGTTATCACATTCATGTTAGCCCAAATCATTTGGGGTACTGGAGCGCCTTTAGGAGAAGATATCCTGAAGCTGTCACGCGTGCACTTAAGTACGGTGCACGGATTATGATTGATAGAGTTGGAACGCTAGTGTCTCTTGCTTGCCCTGAATTTATCACGAAAGAGGATCTGTTGAGTTGGTTAGAAGATGTGCTGAACCTCTCGCAAGGTGAGAGAAGGCTCTTACGTCTTTGTGCGTAGGTGCGGTCAAAAAAATTTTTTTTAAAATTAAAAAATTTTTAAAAAGGAAGTCTGATGAAACGTAAAGGAGGCGCGAGAACGATCTTTACATGGGGTTACGATTGGGCTACTGGGCGGAAATATCTCGATTCTCATTTTATAGCTCGGTATGTTGACCCTCGCTTCCTAAAGTTGGCCTTGCGAGCCAAGATGAAGCATATACTTAAGAGGTATGAAGCAGAAGCTCGTACGCTACATATGATGAAAATTCGTCAACGTGCACAGGGAACATGGATGGTTGTGTTAATAGGTGCGTATGAACGAGACGTTTGTGAAGCCTTGGTTAAGGCAACACCGGATGAAAAGTTAAGAGAGATGAGTAGGGGGTAATGATGAAGGAATGGGAAAGTACTTGTAAGGACTTCGTAGATGGATTTAACACCAGGTCAGGGGTTGTTAAGTTGAAGTTGAAGGAAGTCAAGGCTACTTTAGCTGTCTTTGAGGCGGTACTTGAGTTTCAGGATCCTTATGTCAATCCAGAGCCATACCGTGAAGGTTATGCATTTGTGTATCTCTCTGAAAAGTTCTATAAAGATGTGGAAGCTATGTGTGAAAGGATTTTTGGCGAAAAGCCTGGGTGGAATAATTCGCGGACAGTCTTTTGGGTAGGAAGAAAGAAAAACTAGGGGAAGTTTGTAGAAAGGAGTTTGGATGAGAAAGGGGGTGATGAAAGGTGGGAAGAAACTGGATAAGCTTTAGGGAATTGTTTGATAGTGAGATCGAGCCTCGAGATAGAGGAATAACTCTGGAGAACCCAATATTCAAAAACAATATGGTAGAGTTTGCAATTGAAGATAGAGAACATGGAGAAGTGTTTGTGAAAGAAGTATGCGGGGTGTGTAATAGAGAGTTTATGGTAAGAAGCGATTATGATACCACAATAACCTGCCCGTACTGTGGTAGGTTGGTAGAGGTCGCATAGGTGTTTATAGTAAGAGACGCTGAAAGACAAAGCTTGGGTGGAATAATCATGAATAGTATTGGGTAAGGAGGAAAGAGAAATGACTAAAGAGATGACATTAGAGGAGGTTGTTGAGGAGGCAATTTCATCGAAGGAAACTGAGAAGTACGTGGACGCCCCGGAAGTGGAGGCGCTAGCGAAGAAACTGATTAAGAAGTTTCAGTTGAGTGACGCAGAAGAGGCTGTGATTAAGTTCCTGTTTTACAAGGCTGAGAAGAGCTCGTTTTTTGGAAAGTGCTCACGCGCAACAGGAAAGTGGTCATATTTGACAGGGTACGACTATGTGATTGAAGTGTGGAAACCTTTTTGGGACAGATCGTCAGATCAAACTAGGGAAGCTCTTGTTTACCATGAACTGTTACATATACAAAAGCAGGTGACATCGACAGGGAAGGTAAAATGGGTTGTACGAAAGCATGATGTTGAGGAGTTTTTGGATGTGGTTCGAGAGTATGGCCCATGGTCGACTAACCTTCAGTCACTAGAGGAGATCTTTTATGAAAGCATGAAAGGAATTGCTGATTAGTGATGATTCTTAAGTTGGAGGTTACGGGGGTTGTAGCATCAAGTGAGCACCTGTCTTTCTGGCTAGGACCTACTAAACTACGGATCACTCACCCATTTGAGTGTGAAGTTACTCATAAGTGGAGCTTAGATAATCCAGAATTGCTTGTGCGTCATATTGCAGAGCTGTACCGCTCGCGCAAGGTTCAGAATTGGTTATCTTTAGCAGAATCAGCAAGTGAGTTGAGCCAGCACCGTTTCCGCCAATTAGCAATAAGTGTAATAGTAGGTTCGAGAGTGCGGAGCGTGTACCGCACCTGGACCGGGCGAGTCGAGGTCGAAGGACAGGCCGAGGTTAACACACGCTATGGGTCACTGCAAGTTAGAGGTTATGCTTGTTTGTCCCAACGTGGAGGTACAGGCAATGTAACCCTATATCCTTCTAAAGGTGTGTGGAATGTCTCAGCTACTACTATGTATGTAAGCGCTGGATATGAGGTGGTCATTCAAAGGGTCAACCCTACAGTAGGTACTTCTACGTGTTCAGGTAATGTGACCAGAATTACTGACATAGAAGGACTAAAGAGAGCAGTATCGTCGATAGGAGCTGGGGTTGTTTGGATCCCAACTTACCTTGCGCGTCGTCGAGTCGCGCTATTTTGGAGATACTTTATAGGTAGAGGGGGACCTTCATTGATGAGTGGGGAGTTGTAATACTTGGCGGTAGAGCACGGCTGTAAAGTAGTGAGTTCAGATGTGAGTGCTAATTTTTTATTTTTTTAATTTTAAAATTTTTCAAGGAGTGTTGTGATGTGGCGTTTCCTGACTGAATTGGTTACGTATTTTAGGCTAAAGAGAAAAAAACTGAAACTAGAGGTTGAGAAGCTTGCTTTGGAAAACTCGGCTTTATCACGACGTTTGGAAGAGTTGAAAAGTAACTCTGAACCTAATAAAAAGATCTCTTGGCCTTATAAGAAGTGGTGATAATCATAGGTGACTAAGGTACCGTGCTTTAGACTAGTACGGTTTTATTTGTTTGAGGTAAATTAAAAGAGAAGGAGGTGAAAAGATGTATAAGATCAGTGGTGGAAAACAGCTTAAAGAGTGTTTGAAGACAGCGTTGGAACACAACCTGTCTGTGTTGATTTCTGGCCCGCCAGGTTGTGGTAAGTCAGAAATCACAGCTCAAGCAGCAGCAGAACTCGGCATGCCCATTGACGAACTCCGGCTGTATTTGATGGAACCAGGCGAGGCCAAAGGTCTCCCTGACATTAGGGATGATGCAACGTACTGGACTCGACCTAATTGGCTGCCGTTACCAGCTGATGGGAAGCGTGTATTGTTCTTCGATGACATACATCTCGCTTCTGAACAACTTCAATCCCCGTTGTTTGAGCTGCTCTTGTGTCATCGTCTACACGGACACGAGACATCCGACGAAACGAGATTTGTTGCGGCTGGGAATCTGTCTCTGCATAGTGCAGGTGCGTCGGAGCTATTAGCGCCTGTGATGGACAGGTTCGACATCGCTATTGAGTTTAATCCTACAGTAGAGGATTTCATTCAATATGCAACGAGCCGAAATGTGAGCAGTAAGATCTCCGCGTTCTTGATTGCATACCCTGAGTTTCTTTATGATCCTGATCCTCCTACTTCCCAAAAGTTTCATTCACCGAGGAGTTGGTTTACTCTACATAGAGTTCTGAGCGCTGGATATGACCTTAATATAGCGGTGGGGGTTGTTGGAGTCAACGCGGGTGCTAAATTTATTGATAGTTACCCAATTTTGGGTAAGAGTATAAACGATTTGTTGAAGTCGAAACCAGAATCGGTGAAAGATCAGGTTGTGATCGCGGCTGCTTTGTCTCGGCACAAACCGAACGTTAAGGTTCTGGATTTTGTTGCGAAGAGATTAACCGCTGAAGCTCAGATGTGTTATGTTATGGGTGAGATGACGTTCAACTTCGATGACATCTATAAGTTGGCTGATCACCCCACACTATCGAAAATCACAGATGAGTTGATAAAGAAGATGGAGGGGAGGTAAAAAGGGGCCCTGGCTAATCTAGGGCCCTTTAAATTGTCTTGTTAGGAGGCTTTGTATGAAACAAGCAACTGATTTTACAGGTATCCGACTTCGGGTTTACAACGCTTTGCAGGTGTCAATAGCGTTGTATGCGCCTGTGGCTTACACAGACGGGCTACCAGAATTCGCCTCCGCGTGTGCAACAAAAGGGGGTCATATTTATCTGCGCCCCTCGTTACCAAAGCGGATGAAGGAAATCGCTTACGCTCATGAACTGTTGCATCACACGTTCCTTCATATTGAAAGAGGTCAAGGGAGACAACCTGTGCTGTGGAATCTAGCCGCGGACCATGTGGTACATAAAATCCTTACCGATATTGGGTTCACTGATCGAAACGAAATACAAAACTCGGGTTTAGTTTTCTTTGAGCACGCACCTGATGGTCCGGTGGAGGTTGTATACCGCTGGTTAGTAGACCAAATTGGTGACGCGTTATCAAAGGGGTTAAAGCAATTTACAGTTGACGGAATATCATTTCAGGTAGGAGATAAGGGACCCGTTGACGGTTTTGGCTCATATGTTGAATGGCATGATAGTTCACGTGGTACAAAAGGAGTTTCAGTTGCTTCACGCCCTGAGGAAGGAAGGAAATTAGAAGGATCTGGGTTAGCAAGAGAGGAGTTCGCAGACGCTTTGAGGAAGAGTCGGGGAGATTTGCCAGCAGGATTAGCGAGGGAGTTTGATCGAGCTGTTCCAAAAGTGAGATGGACTTTGTATGTACGTTCAAAGATAGTTTCAGCTGTGGGGCGAAGGAGTAAATACTTCACTTACACAAGGATTCCAATATGGTCTCGAACTTGTTTTAAAAATGGAATTAGGATTCCTGGATCACAAAAGTGTTCAACTCAAGTTGTTGCTGCGATTGACACAAGTGGGTCAATCAGTCGAACTGAGCTGACACAATTTATGACAGAGTTAGAACAGTTAAAAAGAGTGGTTACCGATTTGTATGTGTACGTTTGTGATGCGAAGGTACACGAGTTTTACCATAATCCAGCGTTCCCTGTTGAAGTTAGTGGTGGTGGTGGTTGTGTAGGTCCAGGAGCGCTTGTGCTTACAGTAAATGGGTATAAAAAGATTGAAGATGTTAAAGTTGGAGATTGGGTTTTCGCACATGATGGTGAACTCAGAGAAGTTTTAGAGGTCTATCGTAATGACGGAGATACACGGCCTTGCTATCGAGTACAAACTGTACATGGGCAGGAGGTCATACTAACCTACAATCATCCACTTTATGTACTTAAACCCCATTCCTGCAAATACGATAGGTCTTCACCATGCGTGCCAGGAAGACATTCGAAGTATTGCAAGGTGTGTGATAAACCAACACCTAAATCTGTTGGTTGGATGACTGTTGAGCAAATGTATAAACAGGAAACATCTTATGGTTACTTCGCGGTGGTGCCAATCATTGGTGGTTCTAAAGATGGAACTTATGATGATGGTTACTTAACTGGTTTCTTCATTGGTGATGGTTGGGCGGGTCCGCGCCGGCGGACTGTTAGAATGGAGTTTTATGTTGGGAAGCAGGATAATCCTGAGAAGTTAATTACTGTGCTTTCCAAGCACGGAGTTGTGCACGCAACGCTTAGTAGAGATACAAAACGGATTTGTTTGTGTAATAAGCAGTTAGGTGATAGACTACGCGAGATTAAATACAAACCTAGAAAATTGTTAGAAGTCGTTGTGAGTAAGAGTAGAAGGTGGTGCAAGGGATTTCTTGACGGTATAACTGATGCGGATGGGTATTATGTAAAGGGTCACCCTAAACGCCGTAAGATTCAGCTTTCAAATTGGGAGTATATTAACGCTGTGATGTTAGCGTGCTACAAAACAGGACGATTATTTAGTATCCAAGAGTTTCAGCAGCCTGAGGGTGGTTTTGGTAGAAGCCGCAAAAAGGCGTGGACAATGATTCTTTCGGATCCTTCACTTAAAGGATCAAGGACATACTCGGATGGCACTTACTTATATACTCGGATTCGAAGGATTGAGCCAGTTGAGAACCCAGGGGTTACTTTTAATCTGAAGGTTCAGGGATCAGAGTCATACTTGCTTCAGCATATTGGATCGCATAACACTGATTTCCGCCCTGTCTTCAAGAACGTTGAGGAACGTCGATTAAATCCCGCGATTTTAGTTTATTTTACAGATGGATACGGTGCGTTTCCTGAAAAGGTGCCGCCTTACTCAGTACTTTGGGTAGTAGTTGAAGGACCAAGCACTATTGGGGTGGAGTTTCCATTTGGTAGAGTTTTAATGATATAAGAGGAGGTGAACATGTGAAGCGGTTGGAGTGGGAGTTGAAAACAGTTTCGTTGGATTATGGCCCACGTCCTGGATCAACGGTACCTCACTTTGAGGCGTCGGTGACGATGTTCAGGAGGCGGGCTCACGTCACAGTGTCCTCGCGTCGTGGGCGTTTTGTGCAAACATGTAAGCATAACTACTTTCCTATGTCATGGGAGGACTTTTTCCAGGTGTATAATCGCTTTAGGGCTTTTGTAGTCGATGGACCCACACTTTGGACCAAGTTGGTACACCACCCCAAAGGTTTGGGTTTATCTCTTTCTGAATCACTGTTTAAGGCTGGTAATGTTAGTCTACCCTTTGAGGTGCGTGATGACTTGTGTTTTAGCTACCGACTGCTGTTCATTACTAAACTTGAAGTCGTAAAGCGTGTGATAAAAGGTAAGCTGACTATATATCACACCCCCGCGTATGGATTGACCAAATTTACTTGGTTTACGGTTCCACCCATTGTTGCCGCGCTTCAATTAGTACGGCTGGGTTACTGCTTCAGAGTGACTTTGGGGGACCGTGAGTGGGGAGTGATTCGCTCGTTGAGCGATATGTTCACGTTGAAGTACGCTCCTGGATGTGTTCTTTGGGTCTGGAGTGAGACTTTTACTCCGTGCTACGTACCTGTTATACAACTGACAAAAAGGAACCTTGAGGGTTTAAGATGTTTGATTGAACTTGAGGAGGTAGTGTAGTGGGACCAACTAACAAATACTATACGTTGGAATGGTTGCAGGTATTTCCTTCCGACAAGGAAGCTATCCGACGTGTTTTACAAGGTGATTATAGTCGCCGCCAATTTTGGGAGAAGCAATTTTTGGAGAACCGCTTCACACTAGATCTGCGTGCCAGGGCGGTGCTCCATTTCTTGAAGAGGAAGAAGACCGCAAGGCATTGTGAGATCCATAGGTATTTAGTGAGCCGTGGATGGGCTGGGTTTGCGTGGACGTCACGACCACTTGAGAAATTATTAGTTTTTGGGTTGATAGTGCGAGAGAAGCGAGGGTGGTACACTATAACTAAAGCAGGAATGGGGTTGGATTTATTTCGTGCTCATTATCCAATTGAATATGTTAACTTAGACTGGCTTATACACTTCTTAATCCATATATGGTAAACTTAGTGGAGGTTTTTAAGGAGAATATGAATTTACGTAACGAGCTTAACAAGGTAGAGAAGGAACTTCTGTCCCAAATTCATCTTGCTGTTGTGTTGGAAACAATTTTGTGTGTTGCACCATGTGTTCAATTTAAAACACGACTGCCTAATGATGTGTTGGTCGAATTGAAGTTTGGGGATAATGAGGTTGAAGTGGGGTTTCCCTATCTAGCAGTAACGGATGGCTCGATTCAGCTAGAAAGACATGACATACGAGCCATAACTCTTGTCAAGTTGAAGGACGCGTTGTGTAGTATAAATACACCCCAACGTCGTTTACTAAAACTCAGTAACTCGTTTTCGGGTTGTCTAAAGACATGGTGTCAGGCCCCACCATATTTGAATCCTGTTACTATTAGGGTACGCTGCGCTCATTGGAGTAGGTTTGAGTCTTATACCACGTTTAAGATTCAGGGTATACGTCTTCTATCTTTGATGGACGTAGTGTATCGAGCTAAGTTGCAATGGTATGTGTACCTGTTTAACAAGCGGTATGGAGATTCCGTCATCTCCCAGTGGGAAAATTTTTGCACTTACTACCGTCAGTGGCAGAAGTAAAGGAATCACTTTAGGGTTTTAGAAGAGGGGTATAGAGAGATGGGGACGAGATGTCTGACTTATGTGTTTGATGAAGAATGTAATCCAATCGTTTGTGTTTACAGGCAGTTTGATGGGTATCCTGAGGGTCATGGGGAGGACTTGAAGTCGATTTTGCTGGGAATCCCGATCGTGAATGGGATCCCAGCTGAAAGCAGGAATCGATTGCTGTTTAACGGCATGTCTGAGTTAGCAGCGTTGTTAGTGTATGGGTTGAAAGACCAATATCCTCGTGGAAATATCTACCTTGTGCCGCCGACTTGGCCCCCAGAGGATCAAGGTCAGGATTATATATGGGTGGTGACGGGTGAGGTAGGTGAAAGTGCGACGGTTTATTACACTTGTGTGTATGACGACGATGAGTGGCATCATTGGTTTGGCCCACGGGTGGACCCGTCTTGGTGTAATAAGTTGTATATATAATCGAAAGGGGGGTGAAGATATGGACTTCCTTAATCAAGTAGAGGAATTCGCGAAAGGATGTAGGGACGTGACTACTTCTCTTAAATTGGATAGTAGTGGTGGTGTAGTGTATCCTAATGGACCTTTAACCTTGAATGACACTGCGACGTCGCAGTTGTGCTCTTTTACGGGCTGTACTGTGAAGTTTTTTGAAATTCTAAAGGAAGAGGGCTTATGTGAAGTAATAAACAAGGTGTTGAAAGAGTCTCGGTTTCTGTTGAGGTTACGTGAGCAGACAGTTAGAGGTGTTCTTTCGACGAGTTATAAACCAATTGATAACATTGTTGTTTGTCGCGAGTTGCTCCCTCACCTTAAGTTGAGTAAGGTTTTCGGTAAGGTGACAGACCCTGTTTGGGAGATGTTGACCGATGAGTTTTCAATTATGCGAATTGAGGGGGTACAACGGTGCGAGATGAATGTTACGTTTATCCCCTCGTTGGTGATTACGAACTCTGAAGTCGGTAAGGCTGCGCTTAACTTACGGCTCGCAGTTCAGACGCGTGAGTTCAGGATTATTTCTGATCCAATCGTGCGCAAGATTCATATTGGCCCTTATGCAGGGGTCCTTGTTGAAGAAGATTTGGTGAAGGCTTTTGAGGGCCTTGTTAAATCGCTACCACAAGTTGACTTATCTAGAGAGATTCAGTTTCGCCCAATCGATTTTAAGCTCCTTCATTATCCAAGTGACGTAATGAGAGTGATTTTTGGTATGACTAAGAGTGAGTTAGTAGAGATGCGCGTTGCGAGTTTTCCTCTTCGCTCACTCGCACGATCAACTGTGTCAACAGAGTTACCGACGTATTGGAGGTATATTTTAGCTCGGGATTTCTTTGACTTATTATTAAGGTTCAATTACTACGTACATGATGGTTGGGTTATAAGGTGGCCGCATCATGTGTGGTAGGAGGAGGAGGAGGAGAGATGAAGAAGAAGAAGTACTACGCTATTAATTGGTATAAATGTCGTGTATGGGTAGAGAGTGGCTACTATAATGACGATAATGAGGCAGAGCGGAACCTGATGAGGAACAACCCACAAGTTATCTTGAACCAAGAGGAGATGGAGGCAGTAGTAGAATCGGTGATAACTGACTTCCCCGATTTGAAGGTAAGTAGGGCTGAATAGTAAGGAGGTGATCTTATGGGGGTACAATTGTTAGTAGTTGGGCTGTGTTGTTTTGGGTTAGGTGTTTTCATTGGAGCTGTCATTACTCATACTGCTTCAGAAAGGATGTTGAGGGAGTATGAACGAGCGTTTCGGGTCATGTTGAGTAGGTGTTCTAACCTTAAAGATGACAAGCATGTGTCGTAAGGTGAGTGTCTTTTTGGGGTGTACTTAGTTGAAGAGTTGTAGGAGGGTTCAAATGCATTATCATTGTGAGGTTTACCTTGATAGATTACCTGAGGATGTATTTAAAGACGTTTTGAAGATCATGGAGCCTTACAGAGAGCGGTTCGATGAGGCAACTGGTGATTACCACGGCTTTTGGGACTGGTTTGTTATTGGGGGCGGTGGTCTGGTGCCCACACAGAAGCGTCACTAGACCCGGAGAAGATTAAAAAGTTTTACAAGGTTTGTGAAGAGAAGGGATTATTTTGGTATGGAGCTAAGAATCCGAAAAAGGTCCAGGAGGCTAGGAGGCGCGAAGAGTTCTTGAAACTTTTCCCAGGTTTCGAGGGTCCTATACCAACTTGTCGTGATGAATACAAGGAGGATGGTTACGCCGATGATGTTGTTCCTGTTGAGAAAGTATCGTCACGGCTGACGTGTTATACATTAATTCTTCCGAACGAGGTACTTCACTACAAGGTTTGGACGGGTTGCGACTTTTGTAAGACCGGCTTTGATGGTTATGTGAAAAAGACTTTAGAGGAGAGGGGTATAACCACTGGGTATCTGGTTACAGTTGATTATCACCGTTAACTATCGTAGAGGGCTTGTGAGATGTATCAGGCTTTGCTGGTTAGCTTTGAAGGAGACTATGTGACTGATTTCGAGGCCTCAACAGTGGAAGAGGTGAAGGAGCTCTTGTCTAACAGGGGTTCGCGATGGATCTTTTACCCTTTTGAGTTTGTGATAAAAAGTCCGCTCACCCAGAGCGGTCGGATAATTGACGCACCGAGTGAGCTTAACTTTATAAAGGGAAAGCGGATCGGTCGCGTTTTGCAGGCGTTCCGTGACGTTGTAGCGTCTGAATTGGAGGGTTTCGTTCAAGGAGTTGCTTCTCAACTTTGTAATTCAAAGGCGGCTTTGCGTTGGGATGTGTTATATGGAGCTTTTGAACTTGATGACCTTCACTTAGTTCGTGGACCCGAATCTAGCCTTGGCCCCGCCTTTGGGGTTTGTGGTAGATATGGAGATGTACGCGCCGAAGTCATGATTGTTGGTGGCATCCCTACGATCGTGAGGCTATCAAGGGGAGGGGTGGTTATTACGATGTCGGCTCGGAAGGGGAGGCTACGGCAGAAGGTGTTGGCTGACGTTATTCGTGCTATAAAGACCTCCCCCCGAGGTAGATTGTGGAAGCTTCGTGTTGGTGTAACAACATGGAAGCGCTTGATACGCTAACATGTTTAGCGGTTTGAATAAGTTGGTTTGAGAAGGAGGTACCTTGAGTGTTGCTTCAGTCAAAGATTCTGTCCCCTGGTGGGGTGTGCATCGCGCATCAGCCTCGAATTAGTCTTCGCCGAATGTGTGATCGGGATCACCTTGGAGCGCTGGGAGTGAAAGAGGAAGACATACTGCCGCTTGAACTAGGACAGATGAAGTTGATTCCTCTTGACCACAGGTGTGTGTTGGTTGTGAGGAGGATAAAATAGAGGTGGTATAGATCAATGCTTGGAAGAGCGCTTTTTTACGGCAGAGATTGGAGTGATAAAGACGAAGTATTTGTGTCTACCCCCACAGACGCAGAACCATGGTGGGAAATAAAGATAAAAACGAAAAGTGAGGGTGCACCCTGGTTTGAGGTAAGGTGTAGCGAAGCAGCGGTCGTGTACGAAAATGGGAAAGTGGTAGAGATTTATTATTAGGCAGCTGAGTTTGCGGTGAGATAGGAGGTGTTATAGTGGCAGGGGGTCAGAGAGAGCCTAAAAGTCGGAGGTTAGGTAAATTTGAAATCAGTAAAAGGATGTTGGATTTAGCTATAGGTAATGAGAACTCTGAGTTGCTTGGGGTGCTTATGTTGGTGTTCTCTAACTTTATTATCCTGGACGCGAACTACAAATATGAGAATGACACTATAGAGTACTTAGCATATTGTCCTAAGTTCAAGTTAGTGCGTCCTGGCGGTGCCGTGCCTTCTTACACAGTGGAGGTAATTTCAAAAGGACGTGGTAGGTACGAGATTAAGATAAGGTAGTGAAAGGGGTAGGTCATGAAGGGGTGTTCGAATGAAAAGTTAGTGATCGGGAACGTGTACTGCTGTGAGGATGACAGCTACCGTGATGTGTATATGGAGTTCCCGAAAGACGAGGCTCCTCAGGTGTACTTTACATTTCCAATTCGGGTCCTGGACGCGTACATGGATGCTACTATATGTGTGTGGGTGCATAAGGGAGCGATTGACAAGTTGATGGAAGTGTTGAAGGCTTTGAAGGTACGCTATGAGAAGCTGGAAGAGGGGAGTAGTTTTGATTAAAGAGGTGAGAAGTTGTGTAATAGGGACACTCTTGTGTTTTAGTGTTGCTTGTGCTTATGGAAGCGAAGTAGATTGGGTGTTAAAGAATAGTCGGCTGACGAGATCGCAGGCGTGGCTGGTTGTGCAGTGCGCACACCAAGAAGCGCACCCTGTCTTAGTTTTATCTATATGTAAAGTTGAAAGCCATTTTGATCCATATGCTGTGTCTCCCACAGGTGCGATTGGTTTGGGTCAAATCATGCCTGTTTGGGTTCCGGAACTCAAGAAGGCTGGGATTATAGAGACGCGAGGAGACTTATTTGATATTGAGATGAACATACGAGCTGTTGGTTATATACTACGGAAGTTGTTCGCCACTGAGCCCGACTTAGTCCACGTTTTGTACCGATACTACGGGGCGCGAAGTAAAGAGTACGTTTGGAGAGTATTACTTGCAATGGGGGAGATCGTGTGTGCGAAGTAAAGAGGTCAATGAAGTTATTGTGTCTCACACCATTATGCCAACACATGTGAGCTTTTTGAAGGACCAGATTAGGTATGAACTTGGTATAGAGCTTTCTTTTAATGCTGTTCGGTGTAGGTGCGATCGGTTAGTGAAGAAGGGGCTTCTAGAGAAGTACGCCCCTTATACATATGTGGAGAAGGGATGGTCTGAATTTTACCGACAACTTGAGAAGGAGGAGGAAGAATGAGACTAGTAGCTATTTTGTCGTCTGTGGTGGCGACGGAGGATGGTGTGTATAAAGTTAGGACGAAAAGATTTGAGGAGGTAAAATCTTTAGTGCATGGGCTTACTCATTACGTTGGGCACGTGTCAACCCGTGAACTCTTAGAGAGGTTGGGTGCCGTGAGGAGTAGCAGTCCTTTCTTTCGCGGCTTACGAGTAGGTGAGAGTGCTTTGGTTGTGACTTTGAGGCGGAACACATCGCGTGAGGTGAAGGGGTTCACGACAGGGGTGTTTGGTGTGAAACCCGAAGACTTAAGGTTTCGAATTTTGACAAGGGTGGAGTAAGTGGCCTTGTGAAGGAGGAGGAGGTGTGGGTGTGAGTAATATAATGTTGGACCTTGAGACGTTAGGCACGGTTATTACCCAGATCGGCGCAGTGTACTTTGATTGGTCGGGAAAAACCAGAGAAACTTTTCTTGTTAACATTAATATAAAGTCCTGCTTGGATAAAGGCTTGGAGATCAAATATAAAGAACTCAAATTTTGGCTGGAGAATAAAGACAGGATTACTTGGGATAAGGATACTATTCCTTTGACAAAGGCTCTGGAAGAGTTAACGGCTTTCTGTAAGATCGATAAAAAAGCCTACGTTTGGTCGCACTTTTACGATATAGAAATTCTTGAGAGTGTCTGTCAAAAACTCGGGCAAAAACTCCCATTTCACTATACCTGCTGGAGGGATATTAGGACTTTGGTGTTTTTGGCGGGACTTAAGAGGGAGGAGAAGAGCGGAGACCCAAAAACACATAACGCGCTAGACGATTGTTTATACCAAGTGGACTACTGCTGTAAAGCGTATAAATTACTAGAGACAAAGTTGAGGTGCAGAGGATCACGTTAAGAGGATGAGGAGAGATGGATTTTAGGAAGGCAACAGATGAGGAACTTTTTGAGGAGATTCATAAACTGAAGTCGAAATTTATACAGGTTGGAAGCTCGCATGTTTATGCTCCTACTCTGAGGTGTATGGATACGAATTTTGTTCGGGGCCAGGGTTGCTCTATAGCTACGGCCGAAACGCTCTGCGTGTGGGTGATGCGGGGATATGTGAATCTGAGTTTAACCCAGCAAGGGCGTGAATTCATTAGACGATGTCTTGAATCGTACGAGCGAAATGAGCGAAATCTAGCACTTGAGCGGAAGAGGCGTGCGGAGATGCGAGCTCAAATCCGTCGTACCGCGCTTCGCGCTCCTTTTGAGTTGGAGTCAGTTGAATTCACAGACGCTAAGCCTGCTGTTTTGCGGGGCTGGTATAGGGGCGTAGTAGATGTAGAGGTGGTCGTTAGCTTTGGGTGGGCGTCACCGGGTAACAGTACCTATTGTTCTATGCGATTTATATTAGCTAGAGGTCAAACTGTGGTTGGACCTCAGAAGGGGGAGTTGTTCAAAAAGGTGTTACGAGATGTTATGTGTGCACTAGAGTCGCCAAGTGGAAGGTTGTGGCGATTGAAGGCGGGAAGTAAGGCGTTTTGGGCTAAAGCACTTGAAGTTATACAACGAGAAATCTCGGAGGTGAAGAAGGATGAAGTTTAGTGTAGTAGCAAAATACCGTGGTGACGTGGTGAGTTTTGAGATTGATGCTTCTAGTGTGAAGGAGGCGTACGAGTTGGCTAAAGAGGAAGCGATGGAGATTTTTAATTATAAGTGCTTTCTGGGCAGGGCTCCTCAAGTAATAGTTAAGCAACTAGAAGACTCAAGAGAGTTAAAGAGGTAAGAAGGTGTATGCAGGCCAAAGGCTGTGTAAAGTGGCCTTTATTGACGCGTGTGTTACAGTCAGTAAACCAAGACGTGCAAACAGCTTCGATTGATGTTTTGTGGGGGTGGGACCCCCCTCGTTATTACATAAAGGTTGAACCTTACTCTCACGAGTTCTGGAGGATATTTAAACTAAAGTTTCCTGACTGGATCGGTCATGCGAAGCGATATAGGTTCGATCAGTATTTCTCTCTTTACACCCCTAGGTTTTATTCAGTGGCGGATTTGATCGCATGGTTGTCGGATACGATAAGACGGCCAGGGATTAAAAACCTTCTTTTACTAGAGTGCACGAAATATTTTCACATCAGGATGTAGAGGTGTGGGTTAGGTGATGAAGAAGGATGACAATGGCTTAAGCGCGGCTAAGGGAATTCTTCTTGGGTGTTTAATAGGCCTGATTATGTGGATCTTGATATTGTTGATGTGTTGTTGAACGAGAAGACGTATGAAACGTTTGCTTTGGCAGTTGAAGTTGCTCCGTCTGCAGGGGTCTATCCCGTTTCGGGGCGGATTGGCCGTACGTAGTTGGGTTTCTGTTACGGTAGTGATAAATCCATATAAAACTTCAATTACTGTAAATATGACGTCAGGCATCCATAAGCAGGTTGACTTGGCGGACTTCCAAATCGGATTACCTGGCAGTAAGTGGGAATTGATAGAGCTTACTCGGCGGTTCGGATCAGTTTTGGCGAGTGACAATGTTTGTAAGTGGGCGAAACTAGGTATGCTTGACTTTATTAGCCATGCGACGAGGGACGCTTTGAAACAGCCAACCACACATACGTCTAGTGAGAATGTGATCTGCTTGATGAAGTTTCGGACGTTAGTACCTGAGCTTGATATCACAGGTGAGTTAATGTTGAAAGATGTGAATTTTACGCTTGATATGGTGGAATTTGCTACACACCAGTCGTTCATGGCTTGGTTTCTTGCTCGTTTAGGTTACGAACTTGTTGTAATGGAACTCCGTAGCTGGAAGTGGAAGGTCTTGGGGCCTTTTGGTTCTTTTCGGACAGTCACTGCAGCGCCAGATAGAAAGTTAGGAGTTGCAAGTATTGTACTGAAAGAAGCGGTCTATGTACCACTCGTATCGCTGACCCGTTCAGTTGTGCAGGGTTTACAGTTGCTTGAACTTCTCGAGCAACGTGGGTGGAAGTAAGGTCTCTTTTTTTAATATTTAATAATAATTTTTTTCAAAGAGGTAGGGTCAGATGCGTGTCAGATGCAAGAGCTGTCAGAGTGTGGTTGAGAGAGATCGACTTGAGGGTCTCTCCTATGATCCTGGGTCCCTTATGCCGGATTCATTTGCATGCCCGGTGTGCGGTGCTGTGGATAACTTTGAAGTAGTGCGTGAAGTGACGGTTTATCTGATAGAAGACACTGAGGATCTAAATTATCATTTATCATGTAAACCTCCCAGTGAGGGCTCTCCTGCTAGGGTTGTTTGTAGGTGGATTGTGGAGGTAGTAGCGGGGGCTGAGGCTCTGAAGGATGCTATTGAAAGAACAGGAAGATTCTAGCGAAGCTTGTAAGAGAAGGGAGGTGAGAAAGATGGGAAACGTTTATGATTGGATGGAAGACGAGATTGGCAATTTTGCCAGAGACGCCGGAATTGAGTTCGATGAGGTGGTATTTCCTTGGAGGGGGAACCCGGAATGGGATCCGGCAACGTTTGCGAGGAAAGATTTGGTTGCCGTTTTGAAAGATGAAGATAGTCGGACTGTGGGTGAAGTTTGTTTTAGGATTATTGTTAACCCTGATTATGGAAAGACGTATGAGTACTTGTGGAAGATTGATGAAAAGTCAGTGAGGGTTAAGCGGAGGAGAGATGAAAGGAAAGTTTAAGATAGAAAGGAGGTGAGGAATGAATCAAGAGAAAGAAGAGTTTGGGATGTTCAGTTCTGAAGGTGAGGAAAAGGTGAAAGAACTGATAAATCATATCAAGAAAGAACTGCGAGCGGGTATTGAAAAGATAGCAAAAGAGGGGCATGGAGAAATATATGACAGTGCTGTTAGAGATGCGATACTGGATGAGCTCGCAGATTGTTTTAGATAAAGGAGGTGAGAAGATGCGAACGGTTTGGCAAGGTATAGTAAGAGTTCGTTCAATTGAGGTACCGGTCAGGCTTTACAGGGCGTTTCCGAGTAATCATGGGACTCCACTGCACTTGATTTGCCCTAAATGTCATCAAAAGCTTAAATACCGTTTATTCTGTGAGTCGTGTAACCGAGAAGTGGCCCGGAGTGAAGCGATGAAAGGCTATGAGGTTTCAAAAGGGCAGCTGATTCCTGTTGATCCTGTTGATAAGCTGATGGTTGTTGACGATAAAACAATCCATGTTGATTACTTTGCTCCCTATGTTCCTGAGATTTATCATGATACCGCTTATGTGGTTGGCCCTGATGGAGATGCGCATGCTTACGTGTTGCTCCGTGAGGTCTTGAGGAAACGTGTCGCTGTTGGGCATATGACGTTTCGCGATAAGACGCGACGAGTTTGCCTGAAACGCGTTGACGACTTAATAGTGGCTTTCACACTTACTTCAGAGGAACTAAGACGTATAAACGTAGTGGGAAAAGTGAAGAGAAAAGAATTATCAGCTATGAAGGAACTTGCCGTTAGACTTACACGCCCGTTTCAGCCAGTCGAGGACTCCACTCAGTTGAGAGGGGATGGGGTTGGCTCTATAATGTTGGGTAGAAAAGTAGAGAGGAGTTTAAAGTAACACTAGAGGAGTAGTGATTTGGAGCTAGTGTTAAGAACAGTAGATGTGATCCGGAGCGTTGTTTCTAAGATCCCGTCTGAAACGCTGGGTGATTTTACCAACCTGATCGCGTCATTACCTCGTGTTTACCTCATTGGTGCAGGTCGCTCGGGCTTGGTCGCGAAAGCTTTTGCTATGCGTTTAGTTCATTTGGGTGTGAAGACTTTCGTAGTAGGTGAGACGGTGACCCCCGCGATTCGTGAAGGGGACGGTTTTATCGCGGTTTCGGGGAGTGGAAGAACTACGACAGTTGTAGATGTAACACGGCTTGCGAAGTCGCGTGGTTCAAGAGTTTTGGGGGTTACAGCGGATCGTGAGTCTCCACTCGCGGAATTAGCTGATTTTGTACTATGGGTTCCGTCTTCGCTTCCACAAATTCCTGGTGGGTTGGAAGCTTTTGAGTGTCGTGAAGTGGCTGGTACACCTATGAGGTTCCCATTAGGTAGCTTGTTTGAGGTAGCGACGCTGGTTGTCTTTGAGACATGTGTCGCTTTGTTAATGGAGAAACTCGGTGTTAGTGAGGCTCAAATGAAAGCAGTGCACAGTAACTTAGAGTAGGGGGATGCTAAGTGAAAATAGTGGAACTGTTCAAATCGATACAAGGTGAAGGACGTGCGGTTGGCTATCCTGCGGTTTTTGTGAGGTTCGCGGGGTGTAATCTTTACTTAGATATTGAGCGGTTTGGTCGACCGCGCCCTTGTCCATTTTGTGATTCTAAGTACAGTTGGGACGACACTGACGCTGCTACTATGCCGGTGAGTTCAGTGTTAGCACGTGTACACCAACTTGGAGCGAAGATGGTCGTTTTGACGGGAGGTGAACCCCTGTTTCAACCCGAGGACGAACTGGTGGATTTGGTGACTCAACTGAAAAAAGAGCGGTTTGTGGTTTGCGTTGAGACAAATGGGACGATATGTCCCCCGCTTATGCTTGAGTTACTCGTGGATCATTATGAAATCTCACCAAAGCTTCATATAGGCAAAGACGAGCTTCGTTGGGGCGCGAGGCATCATGATATAAGTTTAAAGTTTGTGTATGATGAGGCGGAAGATGAGCTGCATCAGTTTATCAGTCAGTGTGTTGACTTTTTTAAGTGTTCGGAAGTGAGAGTGATGCCTCAATGTAAGAACCGGGTGGAGTTTTTGAAGGTAGCAGAAAAAACTATTAACTTTTGCGGACGCTATGGTTACATCTTTGGCTGCCGTGAGCATATAGTGGTATGGGATGGAGAACGGGGGAAGTAAGTTTTTTGCTCATCTTGAGCGGATCTATGAAGTTAGGCTTGGTTGGAAGATTTCAGTAGAGCGGGTACCACAAGGTATGCGCGTGTCCGCGTTAGCTGAGTGTTGGTACTTGCTTTCGACATCTCAGTTACTGGCTGATCGGTTGTGGAAGCGGTTGAAAGAAGCCGCTAAAGCTGTTTCTTATGGGATAGAGGCAGACATGTTAGACCAGCGTCGATGGTGGTGGACTGTAGCCGATCCCGTCAGCGCGATTCGAGTATTAGCTTCCTTTGTTGGCGTTACATGTAGTGACGCCGAAGCCCGGCTGGTTTGGATCGGGTTATGATCGTATGAGTAGGAGGTAGTACTATGGAGGAGAGAGAAAAATTGTATGTAAAGGTAAACAGTGAGTCTCTTGAAGGTCATCTCGCTGATTATGTATCGTGTGATGTTAAGTTCAAACCTCTTAGAGTGACAGTGCGTTTTGGTGCGAAGCTTCTGAAAGGTGTTGTTGGGTTGATTAAGAGAATGAGAGCCCAAAGTGGGAAAACGAGAGAAGGATAAAGGAAGTAGGTTTGAAAGGCAGTTTTGCCGTTTGCTTTCCTTAGCTTGGTCTGAGGGGCGTGATGACTCTGTTTTTTGGAGGAGAGCGACTTTTAAGCAGAAGGGAAGAATGTTCCAATTTTGCGGCGATGTTGTGCAGATAAATACCACAGATTATCCGAGGTGTTACTGTACGTTTGAGCTAAAGAACAGGAAGGACTACCGAGTTGAAGATTTCTTAACTGGCACATCTTCAGGAATTGTTTCTTGGTGGTACCAGACCGTCTCGGAAACGCCGACTAATAATACACCCGTGTTGGTAGCGCATAGAAGTCATGGGCCTACAGTAGTAGTTACGCCTTTGAAGTGTGAGCTTAAGGTTTGGATGTTAGTAATGTTGGAAGAGAGTCGCTTGTACGTGTATAAGTTAGAAGACTTCTTAAGTCTATGTTTAAACTGCTGTAAGGAGGAGAGGAATGGCAATAATAGGTGTTAATAATGTATGTACTGTTGATTGCTGTTACGTACACTTTTTAGCTTTTTATGAAGGTAAATGTTGTAGTACACATGGTCACACGTCGCGCGTTTCGGTTGTTATATGTGGTACTCCTGATAAGAATGGGATGGTTATTGATTTTGTGATTTTGAAGAAGGTATTGAAAAATGTTTTAGATGAGTGGTTAGATCATAAATTGATAGTCTCGTCTAAGTATGCTAAGGTGAAAGATGAGTCTGTCGAGATTGAGTATACAACAGGGGCAGGAAGACATTACATGCTTTTGCCAAAGTCGGAAGTTACGATAATTGAAGGTGAACCACTCGCGGAGACTTTATCTAATTTAGTAGCTGAGAAAGTTCTTCAGAAGCTTCCTCGTTTTGTATCGTCAGTTTTTGTGACTTTAACAGAGGGTTTGGATAATTACGCCGTTGGCAAAGCGAGTAGAAGTTGATAAGGTTGCTCCTTTTAATTCTGACTGGTTTCTTCTTGGTTGTTCCCATGCACTTATGCCCTGAGTGTGGTTCTCTCTTGGAGCCTCGTAAGGCGAAAACAGGAGGTGTTTTTTGGGTTTGCCCACAGTGTGGGTATAAGGTGATCCATCCCCGCTAGTTGACTTGGACGCTTGACCGTGGGGTGGGGTGCCATGATAGATTCTGTTGATGATTGAACTTATAAAGCCACCTCATTTTGAGTATGGTCCTTTATGTTTGGGGTGTAAACACTTCCAGTCCCGTAAGCTTACTTGTCCCGCATTTCCTAATGGAATACCTTCTGATGTACTGGAAGGCTTCCTCCCTCACGTTGAGGTTCTGCCAGACCAAAAGGGAGCTTACGTTTTTGAGCCTAAAGAAAGAATTCCTGAATTGATGCGACGGGGTGAGGAACAACGAATTCGCTTCCCAAAGGAGTGGGTTGAGAAGTGGATTACTTATCGTGGTAGACGGATTCCGATCATAAAGAAAGAGTACCGTGATGAATGGTATAAGTCAACGAGAGCAATTTATGCTGGTCTGGCTCTTGGTGGTGTGGTTGGCGCTGGGGTTATTCATCGGGTGCTTTTTAAACGTGAAGCGGGAAGACTCGCACGGCTACTTACAGAAAAGGGTGCGAAGTGGGTTTTACCAAGTAACCCTCAATGGATGAAAGTAGTTCAGGAAATGAAGTCGTCGAAAGCACCAAACCCAGTTCTTGACTGGCTGTGGCATCATACAGGAAAGTACATGGGTTTAAAAGGTAGATTGACTTTACCACAAGTACGTCGGACAAGGGTTGCCTTATCAGCCCTTGAGTCGCGGCTCCCAGGTCTGCTGAAAGACGTTCAACTTGTTAACTATAAAATGCCACGTTTACCTCTGATTGGCGGGTTAGCTGCTTCTGACACACTTAAGGCAGAGGCTGGGAGAGTAGCAAAAAAGGGTGTAACAATTTGGGGCCCTTATAGGAAATTACTGATATCAAGGTTGACCGAGGCTGGAGTTAATAAGGACACGGCAGAGAAGGTAGTTGTGAGTATTGGCGCCGCACACCATCTGAGTCTGTCTGAATTAGGGAAGACACCACTTGGTTTGGGTAAGAATCTTTTTGTGGCGTTTCCTTCATCTCGTATTTTGGGGGCTGTGTATCCCTCGAGGCGGTTAGTGTATCATGAGTTTGGCCACGTGCTCCAAGCGAAGCATGACAGGTTAGAGAGATTTATGATGGAAGTATACGCGCCATATGTTGGAAGGGTCTTGGAGCCTGTAACGAAACAGTTGTTGACTTTCGCCAAGACGGGGAGTGTCAAGGATACGTTCCGGGAGTTTTTGAGGGTTCTTAGGTTCACCCGTGAAATGCAACGCCGACTTCTGACCCCTTATTCTATGACTAACCCAGTGGAGGGTTACGCTGAGGCGTTCTCATTCTATATGCATAAACCATCTCTTCTTAAGAAGAAGTGGCCGGAGGCATATGCATACTTCCGTGACTTAGAGAAGTCATGGGGTAAAGGTCTGTAAGTCTTTAGTCGTCTTTTTATTTCTCGATGAAAGGAGGTGATATAAGTGACCTTGAATGATCTTGTTAGTCTGCACTTAAAGGTTCAGAAGCTACGGGTTGGCCGTGAGTTAAGACTGATTCAGCTTTATGGGGTTGAAGAGTATGATCGGATGAAAAAGAAACTTAAAACTAAAGCGAAAGTGCGGAGCGAGTTGTTGAACAAGACGCGTGTTAAAGACCCAGTAACTGTTAGTGTTTACGAGCAGCTACTTACTGTTGAGAACAATTTAGGTAGTGAGATTAAAAAGAGGGCTGAATCTCATCCAGCGTGGTCGTGGCTCCGGCGAGTAAAAGGCTGTGGGTGCGAGAACACTATGAAGGTTATCGGGCTTATAGATGGAATGAGGGAGAAAGTAGAGATCACAAAAGCGGAGTATGAACAGATGAAGAAGGAAGGAGCTGATGTAGTAGAGAGAGTTGTTAAGGGAAAGAAAGTGTACTATCGCTACACAGGTCGCCGCGGTCTCGCTGTCTTTTCAACAGTCTCGAAGTTGTGGAAGTACGCAGGGTTGCATGTAGTTGATGGTCATGCTCCGAGGCGGGCAAGAGGTACAGTACTCGACTGGAATTGTGAGTTACGAACCATGTGCTGGAGACTGTCGCGTTCGCTTATACGTGCACGCGGGGTATACTATCGAGAGTATCTAAAGGCTAAAGAGGGCTACTTAGCGCGGTTTAAGGGTAAGGTTGTGAAGTCGAAGAAGGGTGTGAAGGTACCAGAGGGTTGCATTTCCTTGAAACACCTTGATAATATGGCTGGGCGTAAAATGATAAAGCTGTGGTTAGCACACTTGTGGGAAGTGACGAGGAAGGCACAGGGTCTTCCTGTGAGAGCCAGTTATGTAGTTGAAAAGTTAGGTCATCATTATATACCACCATTAGTTGATGAAGAGGAGGTGGGTGCATAGAGCGGGCCTACGAATCCATGTGAGGGCCTATGAAAAGGGCGCGTGTTGAGCATAAACACGTAAGCGTAACCATGATGAATAGTGTGGCCCAATTGAATGGTGCGAAGTTACGGATGAGTCCATGAGGATGTGAGAACCTATATTACCGTACGAGCCGTGGATTGAGTGTGCTCCTTGTGGAGAGACGCGAGTCGTGGAATAAGTGTGCTCCTAAAGTAAACTACGAGCCCTAGACAAAGTGAGCGCCTAATTTTCTAGCGCGTAGGCCTATGGAACAGGTGTGACCCATATTGATAATGCGATCCGAAGAAAAAATGCGACCCCGAGTGATTATGTGAGCTAGAAGATAAGTGTGGACCCACTCGAGGGATGCGAGCCTATATTCCCGTGAGCCCCGCTGTAGAGATGTGATTGAGTGTAGTCTGCGAGCCTTAAAAGTTGTGTGACCCGCGTCAGCAATGCGTGAGTGCCTGATCATAAACGAGGCCCGTGAAAAAGATGCGAACCCTAAATTTTATGTGGCCCGTGTCAGTATAGTGAGCTACAATAGAGACGAGGCCCTGAACGATTGGTGCGGTTAGCTGACGTATAATGCCTTGGAACGGAGTGAGGCCCATGGAAAAGGTTGCGATCCATCAAGATCGTGAGCTCCATGCTAAATAGTGTGTTTTTCTTGAGCCCGAATGAAGGTGAGACCCAATTGATCAGTGTGTAAATTTGTAAACGGGTTTTTCAAAAAACGTTAAAGGAGGTTAGTGATGGGTGATGCAGTTAAAGAAAGACCAATCGCAACAGAGTTGTGTGTTTTGGAGAAGACGATCTCGGGTTTGGAAGAAGCGGTAAATGCCTTAAGGAATAAAGCCTCGATATACTTGAAGGACGCTTCGGCGGAGGATGAGGCGGTGGAATCAGGAAGTGAGTTTTGTCCTACAGCATTCATTCTTGATACGTTGCGGCATCTTACAAATAGAGTTGACTTGTTGAGAAGTAAGGTGAACGATATGTATAACCGCTTAGTATGATCTTTAGGAGGTGCTCATGGATTTTACAGCGTTAAGTCATGAGGAGCTTGTTCATACTCTTATGAAAGTCGTGTCGCTTTTAGGCGATACGGACTTTGAAGAGGTGACAAGTGGATTTACAAAGTCGGGGAAGCCTCTGAATCACGAGGCGGGTAGTTTGACAGATGCTATTGGTATAACTAAAGATAAGCTTGACGAGATAACTTCGCTCGCGACAGGGTTGGTGAGCGAAACCCTTATGACCAGGACACGGTCTAGGAGAATAGAGTGGCTCCACTTGCGCTGGAGACAGATGAGTAGCGTTGAGAAAGCATGCGTTGCTGTTGCGGCTGTTGAGATGGCTTTCGTAACTGTAGAGGGGATGATGCGCACCTTGCGAGGCCTAAGCGAAGATGCGAGGAGCTAAAGACTACCTATTAGCTATTTATACCTTACAACGCAGTTATAAAGTTGCCCGGGTTCGTGATGTTGCTAACTACCTTGGGTTGACAAAAGCTGCTGTGACAATAACTGTTAAGGGGTTAGTACGAAGAGGGTTAGTTAAACACGAGAGGTACAGTTATATCGAGTTAACTCCGCAAGGGGAATCGTTGGCTGTACCTCTGTACACGTCCGCACAGAAGTTAGCAGCTATTTTTCGCGAGCTTGGAATGAGCTCAGCTATTGCTAGAAGTACGGCGGAGTATATAGTTGTCAGTGCCCCGGGTGACGTTTTAAGCCAATTTTTGGCGGCGCTTGAGGCATTCAAGAAAGGAGGTTGATGGGAGTGGTTGATTTAGTTAGATTTTGTGACTCTGTATCGATCTTACCTCTGTGGATTTCTGAAACAGGGCACGTTAACGAGTTACCAACATCGGTACTTGCGTGTTCATCATTGGGTAGGTTCAGTAAGGGTGTACCTGAAGATTTGGTCTTGATCCGCAAATACTCGGATGGTACTGAAGTGGTGGCGAGGTATTCGATAATTCCTGAGGAGATACATCGAATGGCTCCTAAAACTAGGTGACGAGTTGCACTTTATGTGGTAAACTAAGAGTTGGGTTAGCGCTTCACTGTTGTGACCCAAGGAGTAGGGATGAAAAGATTTCTACCTGATGTTACCCCTTTAAAAGTATATGTTGCAATCCAGTATGTTCCAGATACGGACGTTATTGATATCTCTAAAGTTGAGGCAGGTGATTTTGAGAACGCTTGGTTGAAGATGGAAAGACGCGCTCGGAAGCGGTTATTTTCCGAATCGGTCCTATTAACGAATGAACAGTTTGTAAAACTAGTTAAGAAGATAAGGGGTTTTCTAGGTGATTTTGAGAGGGGTTAGAGATGACACCAAGTGAAATTGACACCTTACGGTCTCAAATAGCAGAGGTTTTGAAAGGTAAAGCGTCATGTTGGTGCTTGGCCGCGTGGAACCCAGGTCAGCCAGGCGATTATTTCTCGTCCCAAACTGCGGATGTAAAAGAGCAGTCAATTCGTCTTCTCGCTTGCATCTACGATCTACTGAACTCAACACTTTCGGACAGTACACCCCAACAACTGACGGCGAAGACATTGATCTTAACTGATATCCGCAAGTTGATTTGTCAGTTACATTACTACACGGAGGTAACTCCTTCCACGCTTATGTAGAAGGTGAGATAATGTCGACCAGAGTTTATACATATGGTACAAGGGGGATGATTGAAGAGTGGTCGACGTTGAGAAAGTATCACTCCTGCACTGTAGTGAGTGTGGAGGGTGTGAAGATTTGTATTGACTGTGGCTCACCAGCGTTGTTTCGTCATGTTTTGAATGCGGACGCTCTTGTTATCAGTCATTGTTTTGATGAGAAGACTGAAATTTTCACAAATCATGGCTGGAAGAAGTTTCCCGAGTTAAGTGGTTTAGACCAGGTCGCGACCCTAGACGATGAAGGTTACCTTACTTTTGAGAAGCCTGTTGATTACATTGAACAAGACTATATGGGTCCGATGTACTACTTGGACACAGACTTCTTGAACATGATGGTGACCCCGAACCATAAATTATATGTAATAGTTAATCCACGTGAGTCCGCGTACCTTACTTTGACCCAACGTGATCCTGAACATCCTGATTACTCCGCCTTTAAGCCTGTACAAACGTTAGAGTGCTTTGGCCGGGTAAAACGCTTTAAGTCTTCCTTTAAGTGGAAGGGTGTTCAAAGAGTTGATCCTTTCTTTAGAGAGAATCTTTCTGAGTGGGTTCGCTTACTAGGATGGGTTTTATCGGAAGGTCACTGTGGTACCTGGAATGTCTCAGTTCATAATTGTGATCCCAAAGTTGTTGATGAAGTTGTTTCGTTGTGGCGGAAACTCGGGTTTGAGCCATCGTTGTATTCAAAGGTCAACCACTGTGGTAAGATTGCTTACTCAGTAGTCGTTCATAACGCCGAGCTTGCGAGGCGCCTGAAAGAATATGGCGTTGTAGCTTGTGAGAAACAGGTCCCGGAGTGGATAAAGGAACTCACACCTGAGTACATTAAATTATTTCTTGATTCCTACTTCAGAGGCGATGGTTCATGGGGCGGGAGAGGATCAGCGAAACGGATCGCAACTGCTTCGCCGCGAATGTCGAACGACTTACAGGAGCTTATTTTTAAGATTGGTGATACAGCCAGAATAACACCTCGTAAGGGAGGCTATTGTAGTATTGGACCAAACGCGCCTTATAAGTGTAAGGACTATTTTGTAGTGAAGTGGGTTCGCACGCATAAGACACCACTTGATCGACATCAATCAAATAAGCTTTCTACCCGATCTGTTGAAGCGTGGGTACCTTATGAAGGGAAGATTTATTGCGTGACGTTACCAAATCACACAAATCACACAGTACTGGTACGGAGAGGAGGTCGTGTGCACTGGAGCCTAAATTCACATCCCGACCATACACTTGGACTGGTTGACAAAAAAATTGAAGTACCTACTTCTATGGGGGAGTTTTCGACACATATGGATCCGGTTCCTTCATATTTCAAGAAGATAGAGTTTAAGAACCTGAAGGTTGTTAAACGTCGTGTTAAAGTAAAAGGGCTCACAATTGAGTTTGTCCCTACACATCATAGTTTAAGGTGTCCCATGTGCGCGATCTACTTCCCTGATTTGAGACTTATGGTCGCCACTGACATTGTAGCGCCTGTTGGTGGTTGGTCTCAATGGAAGCGGAAAATCCGCTTTTATGTCGGTGACTGTAGTAGCCCCGCTGCTCCCATTATACGGCGCAGAGGTGGTAAAATCTTCGGTCACGCTTCTGTTGTTTCACAAATTAAGGCATTGGGGGACAAACACTATTTGTTCACTCATCATGGAAGGCAAACGATTGAGTTAAAAGAACGTGAGGTTATAAAGCGGATTGGCGCGCCTATCAAAGTTGCGAAAGATGGGGATGTATTTGATTTAGATGATGAGAGAGGTTTTGTAAGGAGGTGAAGGTGAAAGAGCTCCTAATGCTAGTGCCTGATCTGCGCAGTTTAGACAGGGCGGTTATAATTGACCCGAATGGGGAACGCGTTTGGTTACAAAATGGTGACCAAAGGGCGGAATTGTCACTTGAAGGTGACTTCTTTACGTCGAAGTCCGATTTAACCCCCTTTCGCGATCAGGTTCGGTTACTGGCTGAATGGATGAAACGAAGCGTAGAGTAACGCGAGAGTCAGTTTTTTGCCCGCAGTGCGGTTTTGTTTTAGCCCAGTCCCTCCCTTATAGGATGCTGGGTTGGTTTAGTTTGTGTGCTTCGGTGTGTCCTAAATGTGGCTACATAGGCTTTATGAGGTTAGGATTTTTGGTGAAAAGTGATGATGGATCGAATAAAAGCTTTTAAGAAAGGATGTTTCGATTTTGTGGCTAGGGTCGAGCTGACTGACAGCGGTTATGTGGTACATAACGGACAGCTGCTTACGTTGTCACCCCGCGCTAAGCAACAGTTATGCCGCATAGTTGGGTGTACACCAGCGTTCTTGGATTTGCTGTCAGATGAGGGCTACGCGTCAGTTTGCAACGCTTTTTTGGAAGAAGACCTTCTCATCCGCTGCAGGGGTACGGAAGTGCGTGCGATCCTGTCAACTCGCACAGGAATTGATTATGAGTCTGTTGCGTCAGTTTGCTCAGGTATGAAGTTGGCGTACTTGGGTGACGACTTTATGATTCTGGAAGGCGCGGGAAATCCGCGTTTTGTTGTATTGAGTAGCGAGATCGGTTATTGTTCGGTTTGCTCTTTACTGAAGTTTAAACTGTCTCCAGGGCATGTGTTGAAGAAGGCTCGTGTAAGCTATATGGATGTGGACAAGATGAATCGTGCTCTTACCACGGCTAAGGACAACTTGGTGGTTTTGGAAGAGAGTGTAAATAAGGCAGTGGTTAGGTTTCGGAAGATTGATCTGAAGATACTGCCATACTCTGTGAAAGTTAAACAGTGTTTGATAGGTTCTACTGAGGCTGAAGTTACATATAGGGATCTAGTAGCTAATGCTATGAAGATATCTAGTATACGGGATCGTCTTATTGTACAGTGCGACTTATTTGATATTGGGTTTACACCAAGTAGGTATATCAAAGATGGATACCTTGTAAGGTGGCCAATGCGGGCCAATTGGCTACGGGGTTAGTATGGTACATTCTGAAACGCTTAGTCGGTTTTTTGAGTTTGTGGTTAAGAAGTTGTGTAAAAACCCTTTTGATTTAGAGTTGCTTCTGTTCAGTTTTAAGTATCGAGGGGTCATTGGGATTGATGAAGCAGGAGTTGGTGCTATTTTTGGGCCAGTTGTGGCAGCGGCAGTCTTAGTCACACCCTCACATGAGGTGATTACAGGAGTAGCTGATTCAAAGTCATTGAAGCCCAAAGTGAGAGCGACTTTGAACAAGCTGATTCAATCACAGCTGACAGTAGGGATTGGTGTGACAGAACCGGATGAGGTTAACTACGTGTCTAACATTGAAAAGGCAGGGAATATCGCACGGCAACGGGCCTTGAAGGACTTGTTGAACAAGACAACCGGGAAGTACATTGTAGTGTCAGATCATTTTTCTGTGGATTCAGAATTGGACTCGATTGGCGTAACACGTGGTGATACGCTCATCTATTCCATAGGTGCTGCGTCAATTGTCGCGAAAGAGGTACACGATGAGTTGATAAATAAAATCGTTAATGAACACCCGGAGTGGGCGGTTTATGGTCTACGGACTAATAAAGGATACAGGACGAAGGAACATTTAAACGCGCTTACTACTCATGGATGTACTCCTTATCATAGAATGTTTATGAGAGAAGTAAGTCACGCGGCCCAGATTACTAGTAAGTCTAATGAATAAAAAGCGAATTCATTCCGTTTTAGATGGTAGCTTCTTAGACTTTCCGGGCGAGGTACCTGTAACAGTCTTCTTCTCAGGGTGTAATCTACGTTGCCAGTATTGTAGTAATGCGGATGTTGTAGTGAAACCCCCACAAATGACAGTCAAGCAGGTTTTAGACTTCGTGAGAGAGGGGGGTGGCTTTTATACAGGAGTGTGCTTGCTTGGTGGTGAACCACTAAGTCAGCCCCTGGATGTACTGGTCATGTTTTGTGAGGAGTTGAAAAAATTGGGTTTCAAGGTGAAGGTCGATACGAATGGTACGTTCTTTGATAAACTTAAAGCTCTGTATTCTCGTATCGATTACGTAGCTATTGATGTTAAACATCTCTGGGAGAAGTATGAACTTGTGACGCCAATCACACAAAAGCAGTTACACAACATTCAAAAGTCAGTAGAGTTTATCCGTACTCATTCTAAGCCATATCAGCTTCGCACTACAGTTTGTACACCTATTCACACGGTCGAGGATTTGTACACGCTTAAGCGTCAGTTCCCTGAGCTTATGTTTCAAGAGTATTCGCTTCAGGGTCCCCAACTTTTTAAGCGGAAGCCCCTTTCACCCCTTACCTTGCCGCAGGATTTACGCTGACCTACAATCGAGACCTAGTCACAGAGTTAGGAGGGGAGTATGCAAATTGCGGTTACTTTTTCGGATGATTTTGACGAGTTGTACCACATGTTTGAGAAGGAGTACCCAGAGTGTTTGTCGTTTTTGGGGATTTCGCAGAAGCACCTGGATTACTCCCTGAGGTCAAAAGAGCACTTTCAGTGTCCCTCGGTAGACTTTTCGATCGATAAGAACGCGAACACAAACAATAAGAGGGACCTGGCTAGCTACACTAATGAGCTGACAAAACCGTTGTTCAAGCTACATGGTTTTTTTCTGATATGGAAGGTTTGTCGTAAGCTTTATGGAGCCGAACGAGCCACACGGCTTCTGACTAGGATCTTGTTGGGGGACTTCTATTTCCATGACGCGTCGGGCCCGTTAGTTCAGGTGCCTTATTGTGTATCGTTCGCTACTTTACGTATCGCAGTGGAGGGAATGCCTTATGACGCACCGCCAGTACCAAAACCTCCTAAACACTTAGATTCTTTTGCCGGTCAAGTTGTTGAAACGATGTTTAATTTGGGTAACACGGTGGCGGGTGCTGTTGCCGCGCCGGATTTCTTGGTAACATTGTCATTTTACACAAAAGGGGTTTCTGATAGGGAAATTAGACAAGTTTTGCAGAGCGTGTTATATAAGCTTAATAGGAATATGCGAACTGGTGGGTTTCAGAGTTTGTTCTCGAATCTATCAATTTACGACAAAGTGCATTACGCGTCTACGTTTAAGAGTTATTCACTGAACGGAAAGACTTTAGATTGGAAAGAGGTGGATCGAGTCCAGCGGGTCTTTGCTGAACTCGTGTCTGAGGGTGTCGATGGCGTTCCTTACAGGTTCCCAGTCCTTACAGCTAACATATCGAACGATTTATCCGATGAGCGTTTTTTGGATTCACTAGTTGAGTGGAACACACCTTTAGGCGTATGGAATATTTATTGCGATACTGCCGCTAAGTTAAGTATGTGTTGTAGGCTTAGCTTAGATCTTGAATCTCTTCCTCGCTTGAACGCATTTGGATCGGGTGATATTGGGACGGGCTCACTTCGGGTTGTAACGTTGAACCTACCCAGGCTTGCTTTACAGGCGTCCTCGTTTACCGACTTTTTTGATAAATTAAGTGAGGCAGCTAATGACTGTTGTGATATTTTATACGCACACCGCCAGTTGATTGAAGAGAGAATTCGTCAGAACTTTTTATGGCCCTTTACGTATAGCTATCTCTCAACCAAGCGTATGTTCTCAACTATTGGTATAAATGGATTGTATGAAGCGGCGGATCGTCTAGCGCGTGTAAATGGTCACGAGTTGTATGAGATTATGTTTAAGGTGCTGACACGGCTTAATGATATATCTAAGGACCGTTCTCGGCGCGATGGTGTGTTTTACAATGTGGAGATGATCCCCGCTGAACAAGCGGCGTTTACTTTGGCAGGGATGGATAAGTACCTGTTTGACGACGCTTATGGAGTAGAGGGTTATAGTAATCAACTTTTGCCTCTTAGTCTTGATGTTCCGCTCCGTGAGCGGATAGAAGTAGCGGGTAGACTCGATAAGTTGTTATCAGGAGGTGGGATACTACACATAAACACAGGTGAGCGACTTGATAGTCATCAGATGCGTAAAGTGGTTAGATTCGCAGCGAAGCATACAACGTACTTCGCGGTTAATTACGTTATTTCACAGTGTTCCTTATGTGGTTCCACGTTTGTTGGTACTGACGCCTGTCCTACATGCGGTAGTACACAGGTTCAGAGGATGACTAGAGTAGTGGGCTATTTCTCACCATTACGGGCATGGAGTAGTGAGAGATTACGTGAGTATACAACACGGAAAGTGTATTATGGAGGTAATGGTTATGCTTCGGCTTATGAGTAATGAGGACATTAAGGATGAGTTTAGGGGCCGGCTTACTAAGTCAATTTGGTGCCCTGCGTTGGATAGGTATCAAGCGTTGATCTTCTGTTTTGCGTGTTCCCGCTTTTCTCAGTGTGATGTTACACGAGCAAACGACATTCAGAACCTTACGGTTGAGGATGTTATGGTTGACCCGGCGAGCTTAGTCAAGTCAGTGTCGGCTCAGACTGTAAAAAGTGAGGTGAAAGATGAAGTAGTGAGGCGAAAGACACGTCGGTCAAAGGCACCTAAAACGACAGAAGATCATAAACCAGCTAAGGATAGTGGCTCAAAGGGGAGTAAGAGAGATGTTATAGTATCTTATTTGAAAGGTCACCCCAAAGCTACCGTGTCGGAGATCGCGAAATCGTGTGGTGTATCCCAAGCGTATGCGCGGAAGGTTTTACGTAACTCTAAGTAGAGACGGGCGGAAGTTAAGGGAGTTCTTGCTAGGCTCACCTAACCTAAACCCGGCTTCAAAGTTGTTTTTTGATCCTATACGGGTAAGGGGTATCCCCCGGTCCGTTCCTAAGTGTGAGTTAGAAAGGTTAGTCCGTAAACGTGTGGTCCAAAAAATTGGGCATATGATACTAATAAGGAGTAAAATACGTTTGTGATGGAATGTTGGGAGTTGCCACTTGTTTGTCATGATACGCGCTGCCGTTACTTCACTAGAATGACGTATGTTGGACGTTTGAGGTACGGGAATTGCGCTATCAGAGTCGCGAACGATGGGCCTCATACTCTTAATGAGCTGTCTGAGATTTTAGGAGTCTCACGCGAACGTGTTAGGCAGCTGGAAGCATCGGCGCTAAGGCACTTGTCGTACAACTCGCTTAAACTAGATGAACAAACGTTAGATATTGTAAGGAGGACGTTGAGCGATATAACCTGGCCACCCCGCTCACTAAAGAGTGCTCGATCACTTGAGACATCACGTACACACTTGCTTAAGCTAATGTTCGACCGGGGTGCTCTGTTCAGGTTCGTGAAGCGTAAACCTAATTTTACTGTAAAACATCGTGTTAGCCAGTGTGTCAGATGCCCAGTTTTATCTGACACAGTCGAAGCAGCTGTATGTTTGCTGTGTGATCGACGTGGTGCTTGTAGTGTGTGTCCTGTCCAGGATGTCGATCCACGCTCCTACTTTATAGTTGGATCGTTCAGGGAGCTCGTTGAAGCGCTGAAGATTAAACTTGGCTTGAGAGCACCTGACAAGCTGCGTGACAGGATTATTGCGTATCGCAAGGACCACCCAGCGGCTCCTATTTCACATGTGGCGGCTGCAGTTGGTGCATCTTATGTTTATACTCGGAAGGTGTTAGGAGGGAAGTGAATATGTGGATAGCTGTTGACGTTCCTTTTAAGTACGCGCATTGGGTTGTGGAAGTCGGCCAATTCGGGCATTTGGTCTCGATGGAGCTTCTTCAATCTACGAAAACGTACTTTAAGTTTTACAAACGACTAGGTAAGAAGGGGCATCATCTGATAGTAAAAGATCTAAAAGAGTTAACCCCACATGTAACTAAAGTTCTGAGCGAAGTTCGTGTGAGCGAGGTCATTTCTCCCCCTGATCCGGAGTTTGAGTTTATGAAGCAGGTTGCGAGATTAAAAATTGGGGTTATTGGTGTTCCTCAAGGTCGTAATCAAGAGGAGTTCTTTAGGCTTTTAGAATCAATGTATATGTCACGTTTTGTAACTGCGATCGGCTTGAGTAAAGACGCTATGGGTTTATTGTGGGATGCACCGGATGTTAGGGTTCAGGAGGAGATGAAGCTGCTTTTATCCCGACTTTATGTTTTGAGGTACATGTTAACTCAGGACCTGACAGCGAAGCCGGTTCATATTTTAGGTCTAGTGGATCCGGAAGTCGAGTTACCTTTCTACCAGGAGATTAGCAAGCGTAGCCCGCTTAATATTAGGAGTGTTAGCACAACATATCCTTTTGTTGGTACAGATTTGGGTCCTGTTCAATTGAGGCGTGCGTTAGGTACACTCCTACGATTGGTGGAGACTTACACTTAAGGAGGTATTTAGTGCCAGTAGTAGTTAAGAAGGTGAAGGAGGGGCTATACCATCTAATAGAGTCATCAACCGGAAAAAAGATTGCGGAGAGTCGTGACGGGCGCAACGCGCGGATTTCGGCTGCGATTAGGAACAAACATTGGCTTGAATCTCATTTGGTCACTTTTCAGGGACGGAAAGGTATTTGGATTACGTTAAAGTCGGGAAAGAGAGTGTTCATTCCTCTAGAGAAGGTTAAGCAGTACTTTCGTAAACGGGGGTGGCCGATATGAAACACTTGGGCCTAAAGTTGATCTTGTTGAAACATTCTTTGGAGTGTATTATTGCGAAGGTTTATGAGGAGGGATCTACGTATGTCTGCAAAGATCCGGTGCGTTTCATTCCCATTTCTCCTGTACAGGCGCAGCTTATACCCCTGACTCTTGTAGGAGTGAAGGAAATCGGTTATGAGCAGAAGGATTGCGTCTTAGCTGCTCTACCAAAAGAGGTTGAGTCACGATATCTCCAAATCACAAGTGGACTTGTAGTCCCGACTCTTAAAATTCCTAACGAGCTAAAGAAACGCTAGTTGAGTGTGTAATATTAAAGTGTCTCACAAGGTGGTATGCTATGAAGATCGTTGCGTTGCCAGATGTCCATTTAGGTTTTAGGAGTGGTTCAAAGGTCGTAGATGGGATCAATTTGCGTGAGAATGACGTCTACCATGCTTTTGACAATATGATTGACATGGCCGTCAAAGAGAGCCCGGATGTAGTTGTAGTTGTGGGTGATCTGTTTGACTCAACTCGACCGCCCGCTGCGGCTTATTGTGTGGCGTTGAAAGGGCTACGGAAGATCCAGTGCCCTGTGATAGTAATTAGTGGGAACCATGACAAGCCTTTACGCGATGCTTGGTCTCCATTGAGTGTCTTATCGGTTTTACCACATGTGAAGTGTGTGGTTGATAGTCCATCTACTATTTATGTGGAAGGTGCCTCTTTCTACTGTATTCCTTACACTACGACTCCTAAGTTTGAGGAAGCCGACTTTTTAGTGGCACATTTAGAGGATAAATCTGTGTCCCAGTTTAGGAACCGTGGAATAGAGATTCCGTATGAAAAGTATACTTACTGTTTTTTAGGACATTTACATATGTACACGAAGTTGAGTGAAAATGCTTGTTACATAGGAGCTGTGGAACGCTTTTCGTTTAATCAAGAAGGTTTCCCTTGCGGGTATTTGGTTTACGATAAGGGAGGTATACGCTTTGTCGAGACTCCAGCGAGACCATATATCACTTTGACCAGCCCACCACAGACGTTAGATTCTCTTCAAGGTGCTATTGTTCGGTGCAGAACCTCTGGTGCTGACGTAAGTTGGGTTGAGGAGCTTCGACGCAGTGGGGTTCCGCTCCAAGTTACAGTTGAGTTGTCAACCCAGGAGCCTGCCAATGTACCGGAGTTGACCGTTGTTAAGCCGTTACTAGAGTCGTTTGACGAGTTTTGTGAGATGAAAGGAATTCCTCGTAAGTTAAGGAGCCTTTGTGTCGATGTTTTGAAACAAAATATGGAGTAAGTGATGTTTTTGATCGAGTTAGTTACATTAACCAACTTTAAGTGTTACTCACAGTCAAAGTATGAGTTTAATCCTGGATTCAATTTAGTGGTGTTACCGAATGGGGGTGGTAAAACGACGTTGGTTGAGGGCGTCGCTTATTCACTTGCGGGGTCTGGCGCGATTCCAGGAACAGTGAGTGATTATGTACGCGAAGGTTCGTTAGGATCTAGTTATGTTACAATGAAAGCCCAATTAGGCCAGAAGCAGCTCGTCATAAAAAGGGGGCTTAGCCCACGGAACTCGTCGCTGAAGTGGGGTCGCACATCAGTGACAAAAGTGACGGAGATTCAACGGTTTGTGAAGGATCATATTATGCCGCCTCAATTGGTTCGGACAACTATCTGCTGTTTCCAGAGGGAGGCTGCCTTAATCGCTCGGGCTGATATGAACACACGACGTAAATTTATCATGGCTCTACTTCGACTAGACGTCATTGAAAGAGCCTTGAAGTCGCTTTCATCACCAACGTCTTATTCATCGTCTTTGCGCGCATTAGAGGATCAGTTGGAGAACTGTCAGAAGGACTTACAAAAGCTTGAGGAAGTTGATGACTCTCTCGAGCCCGTACTACGTAGACAAATAGAGCTCTTACGTCTGAAGAAAGCCTACGATCCAGCCGCGGCGCAGAGACGTGCTCAACTTCAAGAACAGTTGAGCATGCTCCGTACATTGTATCAACTACAACAAATGGCTTCAAACGTTGATTCACCTCACTGTCCCTTATGTGGTTCTACTACTTACTCGCGGAATCATATCATAGAGCGCGCAAATGAAACTTACCAACAGATGTTGAGTCTTGATGCCGAGTTGAAAAGTCTTCCACCCGCTTATACTGTTTCACCTGAAGCGTTCTCAGATTTGATCCCTGATCTTGAGGAGGACGTGTGCCGGCAGTACTTGGATTTGATAACACAAAAGCGAGTTAAGAAGCATACTCTTGAAAACTTAAAGGAAGCTATCGAGAGAGCTCGAAGTGCACGCACGACTCAGCAAGCCCGGAAGGTGCTGAGAGACTTTTTGATGTGGATGTCTACCCCACTGATCAATTTCCTGTCTGTGTACACCACAAATATTTTGAAGGCGGGTGTGTTTGACTCATTTGAGCTAGACGAAGCCTTCAACATTAAAGTGGACGGAAAGGACTTCAATTTGCTTTCGACAGGGCAGCAGGACTATGTTGCAACGGCGTTTCGAGTTACGGTTTCGTATCTTCTCTCACTACTCTATGGCTGTCCACGCACACCATTACTGTTAGACTCAGTTGGGGATTCTCTGGATGAAGTACATTATAGCGCGTTGATGGACTACTTGTCAGGAGGGGCAACAAAACTCTTCTCTCAGGTGATCGTGACTTCACACAGGAGCGCTTGATGGAGTTGCCTGCCCTGAGTTTTAAGAAGTGTTTTATGTTCAGGCGAGAATTTCCTTCAAGGTGTAATGGTGTGTTCCGGTTTGACGAAGTGTGTACTCATTGCGACTACTTCTTGGAGTGTATGATTCTGAGAATCGCTGAGTTTGGGTGTGCAGGGAGACCTCGGACATTGTTGAAAGACGTGCTGCACACGGCGTTTTTGTTCCATAAGAAGGTACCACCACGCATGGCCTCGTATTTAGCTCGTGATATTGAACCCTTCGCAGCTCAGCGTAGTCCTAAACTGAAGTACGCGGTTAAGAAGCAGATCAAGACTGCCTACGCTTTCCGGTTGTATGGGGACTTTATAAGGGGCTGGAAAGTACGGATACTGAAGCTGAAAGACAAACGCCATTTTTATTCATGTATTGAGAATCCCAAAATGTATGTTGACTGGATGACAGGCGACCAAGTGCTACGGGTGGGCCTCACCGCACGTGCGATTGTGGACCGTTTGATAAGAGAACCTGTGA
>Ga0190352_1000013_pt1 | contig 55626 bp, 76 predicted proteins | sample 4872131011_MG_FD_161682 | JGI IMG/M metagenome (GOLD analysis project Ga0190352, IMG submission 161682) | Hydrothermal vent microbial mat bacterial communities from Southern Trench, Guaymas Basin, Mexico - 4872-13-10-11_MG | ecosystem: Environmental > Aquatic > Marine > Hydrothermal vents >...
GATTGGTCGTCGGGTTCAGCACCGTCACCTTGCTGCCCGGCGGGATAGGCCGCGCCTGCCCAGGCGCACTTGACATCACAAAGGATTGGCCCTGAGGCGTCTCTACTAGGATTTGGGGATAGTAGAAAAGCTCCGTGGCCGTGGCGACCTTGCTCATGAGAATGCATTGCTGCCGCAAGATGTTGTCTAATGGGTCAAGCACGCTTCGGCCAAGCCATTCGGCCTCCGCTAACGGCGTCTCTTCGCAGAAAGCAAAGGCATACGGGATTATGCCCTCCTCTTCATCGCCCAACTTGTAATGATGGGGCATCAGCCATACCCATTGCCCTGCTATACGAAGTCCCTTATTGGTCGTGTCCCAGTATTCCACCACTTCGACTTTATCGGTATCGGTGTACTCTGTGAGGTCGGGCATCCGCCAGATCACAGCTTCGGGGTCTCGCTTCTTTTCCAACAGGCCGCGCAGCTCCCGCTTTATGTCGCCCACATAGCGGTCATATTTCTCCACGACATAGAGAGGGCCTGTGACACCAAACACCGGATACACGTTATACGGGTCGCGGTCGAGGATGCGGATGGGGAAGTAGTTGGTGTCCACGAAGTGCGGAAAGAACAACGTCTTGAAGACGCCCCATCCCCGGAAGAGGAACCAGAACACGAAGTTGGCATAAGCGCTTCGCCCGGTCTCAAACTCGCTGGCGGCCCGCACAGCATGGAGGTATCGCTCCAACTTGGTGCACCGCTCTTGCTCCTCATCACTTTCCTCCTGCGGGAGCACTTGAATGGTCAAGTCTGGGGCCACCGCCAGGAAGGATTGGAACATCTTGAGGATGGCTTGGGCCCTGGGTGAAGCCACCAGCTCCAAGTTCTGGTCTTCGACATCCTGCTCGATGTCGAATTCCATCTTGAAAAGCTCCTCGACCGCGTCCATGCGGCTGTTGCGCTCGGTGTATTGATTTATCGCAAAGGTGATTTTGTCGTCAACATCACTCAGTAGGTTTGCCATTCATCATCGCCAACATCGTATTTTTGCTCCTTCACTTGCGCACCTTGAATATTTGCCCCCAAGGACGCGGCCCGACCGCAGGTATCTCCACTGGTGGGTGCTCGACGTAACCGAACCTATCCACAAGGCCATAGGTAAGAGCCTTTATCGCATCGTTGTGCTGGTTAATCGGCTTCTCCCCGGCCACTCTCTCTTCAGGCCGGCGCCGCCACTGATACTTTGCAAATTCCTGGATGGTCTTGGTGCACTTGGGCGAGAAGAATATCCGGGGCGCTCCCGTCAATGGGTCTTTGCGTAGAAAGCTCCGCAGCCGCTCTCTCCCCGCCTCCTCCGGCACCGGCTGGCTCCTGAGGTAAATCCCCGCCTTGGCTTGCCAAATCTCTATCTGCGACGTGTTGGCATGGTGCTGCCGCCCGGCAAAGTCAATCACGCCTCCCTCGACATTGCTCCACCAGGGCCGGTTCATCGCCATCTCTACAATCTCTTCGCCGGTCATGCCATGCTCGTGAATCTCGTCAATCACAAAGACGACCTGGCCCATGACCTGCACAGCGAGGACTGCGTAAGCACTCTCCCCATACCCCGGGTCGACCCATACCTCTACCGGCCACGATGGGTCGAACTCCACAAACTCGCGCACGTGGGTGGCCACATCGAACTCCGGGAATACCAGCGTCTCAGGCGGCTGTGGCTGGGCCCCGAACTTCCGCAAGAAATCGCGTTTGGTGTAAACCGCTTCCAGCGCTTTAATCTCTGGATCATCCCGCCCACCGGGGAACACAACCGTATTGCTCCACGTCGGCAGGCTGAAGCTCTCGCCGCCCTCCTCGTTGGCACCCTGCCAGCGCCGCCACAACTGAGCCTGCCACCCGGTATCATCTGGAAAGGTGCCCGACAGAATGAGACGCCCCCGCTTCTCCGCCACACGGCCCCGCGCTGCTAAATACACATCATACGGCAACGCCTCAAACTCTGTCAGCAAAATCATGTCTGGGGCTTCGCCCCGCGCCGTCAATGCCCGTGGGCCCGTATTATGCACCGAGATGGTCAGGATACGCTTGAGATAAAACTTGCCCTTCCACTTAAAGGCCAGCTCCAACATGCACCGGCCTTGGCCCGATGCTGGCCGTGAACGCCGGGCAATGAGCTTGGCCCCGGTCTGTTGCTCTAGTAGCCGAAAATACAAATCAAGGTAGTCGAACTCGGCCAGCGTATTCTCATACTTCCAACCGACAATGTAGAGCAAATCCCAGGCGTGCCAGCAACCGAAGGCCTCCATCGCCGTGGACCGGCTCTTGCCCCCGCGCCAGCCGCCGCCGATGAGGATAAGCCGCGCCTGCGATTGGTGCACCGGCAACTGGGCCTCAGTGGGCGTGTACCCCACCTGTTGGAACCATATCGCTTTCTTCTCGAATGTCGGCCACGTCGCCATACTCCAACACCCAATCGCCAGTTTTTACATCACGCCAAAGCCGCCAAGTCCCTTGGCGTGGAACATCTAGGCCCAAGCAGAATAGCCGCCATTCCGCACGGGAAGATGGCAACTTGGGTAGTTGCATTAACTCATAGTCAGATATGCGCCTTGTGGCCATTTAGCCACGCCTCTGCAACTGCTGGATAATCTCACGAAGTTCGTCAAGCAGGGCTATGGCACGGGCAAGCAACTCGGGCTGAATATGCTCCCCCAACCACACGGGCGTTGTCGTTGTGGTGGTGGGTTGTGTCGTCGAATCCAAATAAGGCCACGTGGTCACATCCGGCGTGTAGTGCTCGATCTCATCATTCGGCGTCGGCACCCCCCAAAGAAAGCGGCACACCTTCTGCCAACAGGCTTCACAGAGGTTGTGCCCTCCGGTCTCCCATGCTTGGGGGCCGACAGCAATGACGTGATAATAACGCTCATCACACCCAAGGCGACGCTTGCATACGTCACACGTCACCTTTCCCTCCTTGCGCATCTTCCCCCTCCACATTCCCCAATAGCTCCGCCAATTCCGGCGATACCTCCATCGCCACCGTTTGGCCCTTCACCAGCCCCGCCCTGTCCGCAATCTCCACCGCCGCCTTTAAGCGCCAGGGATAATGGCGAAGATCCAAGCCCTCCACAAATACCTGAGCCGCCCTCATAAGATGGGCCTCCAAAATCTTCCGCGCCATCTCCACCGGCTCCTGAAGGGCGCGCTCATAGGCAGCGCGGAATTCCGGGTTCTTGCGCTTCCAATCGCTCACCTGCTGTGGACGCACACCAGCCCGCCGCGCCGCCTCAATATCCGTTCTCACTAATGGCCTCTCGGCCAAAAACCGAAGCTGGAGCCCCGTTAGTGCCATAATCCTTCTGCTTTTTACCCAATATTACTACACGCAATGGCCTTTCAGCCATTGGCCCAATAATTCGTATAATGCCCCCTCGGCCTCCTCAAGATCGGCCAACAAGCTGGGCAACTGGGGGAGATCGCCAGTATACACGCAATCATCCACAGCCTCGTGAGCCTTTCGGTATTGCTCCCACTCAGGCTTCCCACGAATCCACTTCTCCCATTGGGCCCAGCATTCCCCGCATAAAGTCACCCACGGGCCACCGACCTTAACTCCAACCAAATGCCTAACCCCCGTGGGCTTCCCGCACCTCTCGCACACGAACACCGTTGACACCTTATTATCCACCCCTCAACCATTGGCCCGACAATTCGTAGAGTGCTTCCTCAGCCTTCTCAACCGCATCCAGCAAGTCGGGCAACTTCCGGAGATCACCAACATGCACACGCGCCTCAAGGGACATCGCGGCTCCCCGGTATCGCCGCCATTCGGGTCTCGCACAGAGCCATTCTATCCATTTGTTGGCACACTCATTGCACAGCGTCACCACCCGGCCACCGGCCAACTGCCTAGCGCTGCCGGGCTTGCCGCATTTCTCGCAGACGAACATCGCTTTTCCTCCTTTTACCACTCGTGGCCCTAACGCCTCTTCCTCGCCCTTGTCCGAGCCGCCTTCCGAGCCGCCTTCTTCAGGATGCCCTTCCTCCGCTTGGTAGCCACGGCCTTTCTTGCCCCTCGCTTCCTCGCAGTCTTTGAGGGCTTGGGCAACTTCCGCAGGACATTGACATAAAGGTTCGCCTGGCTCCACTTGACTTTGCCCGCTTTCTTCCGGCCCTGCCTCAAAATTTTCTTGGCATAAGCCAGTGTAGACATCCCCGCCCGCTTAGCAGCTTTGCTCAAAGCACCCGGCCTTTTAATAGCAGGCCGAATCCATTTCTTCTTCCGCTTTGCCATTTACCTCCTACGCCTCCGTCTCTTCGATTTCTTCCTCCTTCTCACACGCTCTGGCAATGCACTGTATTTTACACCGCGCGTCCATTCCTTCCACTGCTTGCGGGTAAGCTTGCCCTGCTGCAACAATAACCTTAGTTTTCTCCACTGCGCCTTTGACCTCACCGGCGACATTGTGACATCCTTCACACAAACCTTAAAATTTTGAGAATTTTACAAAAATCTTGTGCAAAACCCTTGACAAGACGTTGATTTTGTTGTATAATATGACCAAAAATAATGGCCACGGCTTAGAAGGGAGGAAATCATGGCTACTACATATTACGAAGTCCAGTGCTCATCGGGCGAGGAGCGGCTTTCGACCTTACCCCCTGATTGGCAGGCTGCGCTTGCAGAGGCACGCGAGCGCTGGCCGGACTACGACAATTCTGAGTTGCTAGTGTATGAAGTAGATTGGACAAATCAGCGTCAACGGCCCATTTGGAACGATGGGCCAGGAGCATGGAGCGCATGGTGAAAAGCCCAGCCAAGCAGAAGCCAACACAGCGAACACGCCGGGGTGAGAGGCCCGGCAAGGGAGGACACAAAATGCTTATGAGCCAAAGACGTTTACGTGAATTCAGCGTGGACGGGCAAGTCGAATTCCGGGCTTGCTGCCCCGTATGTGGGCGGAACCTCCTCGGCGAGAAATTGGTCCGTATGTGGTATGTAGAGCCACAATACTCCAAAACCTTCTTTGAAACGGAATCCGGCCACGTTCTTGTCTACAACACTGTTGATTTACGCCGCATTGTGCACCCGGAATGACCACCCACCAGCCGCCCTTCGGGGCGGCTTTTTTATTCGTCAAACACGCCCCATACCAAGCTCGACGAATCCAGGAACCACCGGCCCACCACAAACAGGTAATGCGCCAACTTCGCCCGCCACCGCTTGGGACAATGCCGCAATAAGCGCCTCACGGCTCCTCCTTTAAATAGCTTGCCCACGGCTCCTCGCTATAATCATAATGATACCGGCGAGCCATGATCTCTAATGCCCTCTGGCGCCACTTATAATTGTGAGCCTTCTCATGGCATTCCACGCAGATGCAGGCCATGTTCTTGGGCGCCCACAACTTGTCCTCTGGTAAGCCCCTAGAACGCGGGATGATGTGGTGCACAGCCCCGGCCCAGCGCCCGCAGTAAATGCACAGGCCGCGATCCCGCCAGATCACATCCGCCCGCGCCTGCTTCTTCTCTTTCTCGCTTAAACGACGGGAAACCGCCTTGGCCTTCGCCTGCCCCATCCCTCCCATTCGCGCAAAACCTCCTCCGCCAGCCCCACCCGCTCCGCCCGGCGGCGCTCCCATAACAGCGCTAACTCTCGCTCTATCGCACGCAAGCGCCGCACCTGCTTTGGCTCCTCGCTAATCCATAAACACCCAAAAGGACGCGAAGCTGCCGTAGCAGCAATGATGCCGCAAAGCTCGCTGTAAAGCTGGCGCTGCTCTTCTGCCAGCGCATTAATGGTGTCAAGCGTGCTCATATCACGTCCCGCTGGGCCCGGATGAGGCTTTGCAAGATGCTCTTGACATCAGATAGCACACGCTCCCTGGCCCGCAGCTCTCGGAATTTGGCCTCGGCCTCCGGCAATGCCTCTGCAATGTTCAACATCTCATCGCAGACATCGGCCAAGAGGCGGCAAAGCTCGTCATAGTTGAGCTCTAAGAGCTCTTCACGCGAGGGCCTATCCAGTTGCATCGCTCCGCTCCTTTTAACAATTCACGCAAAAATTTTTTATTTTTAAGCGGCATTCTGACGCGCCCGCCCCACCCCGCCGCTCCACCTACAAAGACAAAGCGCCCGGCATACCCCTAGAGGTATGGCCGGGCGCTCATCTCCGGCTAAGTTCCCCACCGTAAGCTGTGATGATTGCTGCAAGGGGATTGCGCATTTATGATATTTTAGGATAAATGCCCCAGGCACTCCCCAGCCGCCGGGCCCCACAGCGTCCTGGGGCCACCACTAACCAACGGCGCTTCGATGGGGGAGCACATCGTCTTGGTCAGCTATGCGCACTCGCTGACCTGCGCCTATAGCCTGACATCCCCGAGGAAACGCCAGGGCGTATTAATGTTACTGCACAACACGTTCAGGCCCTATAATATATATAGCATACTTTGGCGATCTTGTCAAGTCTCAATCTAACAGCTTTTGCGTTTAGCCCACAACGTCTCTATCGCTGCCTGAGCGAAGTAGAATTCGCGGGTTGCCCCGCATTTCGAGCACTTGATAATGCCCTGTGTGATAATGTCGCCCGTCTCCGCCCGCTCCAAGCGGTGATGTGGGTTGGTAATGATCCAGCCCAACACCGCTCCACAGTTGCGGCATCGCCAGGGTTTCTTTTCACTCATGGCTCTCCTCCTCTAAACCAGGCCAATGGAAGTGTTGGAGGATAACTTCCGGGTTGGCCGTTAATTTCCATTGACCTGCTTTTTCATCCACCCACTCCGCGTATCCGCTAGCCAGCAGCAGGTCGCGGAAGTGCTTATACTGCTCTAACAGCACCACATCCTGCATGGCCGCCCAAGATGGATTAATGGCCGCCATGCGAACGAAGCGGGCAAAAGCTCCCGCTTCTGCTTTTAAAGCCCCCGGTGGAGCCCCACGGGGCACCATCATCACCACGTGTGTACCCGTTCCCTCCGCCAGGAATTTCTCAGCCCAATGGTAGAAGGCACGTTCACGTGGTGCCAATGGGCCCTTCGGGTTCCACAGGTCGTAGGCCACCCGGTACACGCCGAAACCTGTAGCTATGGTCACGCCCAAGCTCACAAAGAATAGCCACGGCGCGTACCAAGGAGAATCCCCAAGGGGCTTGCCATACTTGATGAAGCTATACCACACAGCCAAGAATGCTGCAATCATGAAGGCCAACAGGCAGAATTGGAGAAATGTGACAAGCACTTGGGTGCGCCAGTCATATTTGACTTGCTCCCGCCATTCAGGTTCTTGGCGAGAGCGCAGCAAGACGTAGGTAAGGATGCGGTCAAAGTCCATCATCGTCCCCTTGCGTGAGCAGCGCCTGGGTGTCGCACTTTCCCACTGCTATGCCCGTTGCCAATGCGACAGCGATTAAAGCGGCCTCAAAACCGCGACGGAACTCGCCGTCGCCACCTGCGTCCAACATCGCCTGGCGAGCAGCTAAGAGTATATGCTCTATGTCTTCCCTAAAGAAGATGTCTAAGCCCATCACGCGCCCTCCTCCGGTGGCGGCTCCCCTGTCGCGGGGCGTATAATACCCACCACCTGGCCGCCAGAGTGCAATAGCCATTCGGAATCAACACGCGAGGCAGCAGAGAAGCATACTACCAAATCATCATCCCACTCAAAGATTGAGCCATCGTACAAATTGAGAAATAATCCCGGCTTGAGGCGGCGGCATAGTATCATCGGAGTACACTTCGTGAAATCCTTATTATAACACTTGATAAGCATGGCCTCGCCGGGTTCTGGTTGCCGGAAAAGCCCATATACTGCTGGCGAGTCTAATCCGGCAGCAGCAAGCCATTCATGCTTGCTCGCGCCACCGACTCCCCTTAAATCCTCCATCCACTGCCGCTGTCTGGCATTAGGTAGCTTCATACTCACCTCCTAAGCCATCCCCAAACCAATCCCGGAAGTCCCTACTGCGTAGAATAACTAAATCGTCATCGTATTCCTCACCCGGCTGGTGCCATACCACAATGGCAAGCTGGCCGGGTTGAGCATTTGCGAGGGCCTGGCCCATCCATTCGCACAGATACTGAGGCATGGCGCGGCATTTAATCTCAATGGCCAGCCAGGGATGGACACAGTCGCTATCATCCCGCCCTGTGGGACCGCGCCTTTTGCCTCCGAAGAGAGCGCATATCTTGCGCTCGGCTTTCTTCCACAGCTTCTCCATCGGCTTCCTCCGTCAGCGGCTTGGGGGTGTCATAAAGCTCCACCCATTCGCTACAATCCTCACAGCGGCCAGATTTAGGCCGCTTTTTCAGCCAACATTTGCCCCACCAGCAAGGCATGTCAGGCCTCCTGCCGTCAATGTGGATCAGCCCCCATCAGATGGGCCGGTATATCAGACACCACTATCATGTAAGCGGCGTAGTTATCACGCCACCTTGGCCAAGCCATGATAGCGTCATTTTGTGGCTCGACGAACACTATGCCCTGAGTGGTGGGGACGGCTACCAGCGCATGGCTCTCTTTATTGCCGTCGTCATAGTCCACCACCGCTATAAAGGCAGGTATACCGACAGTATTTAAGCGCCGCACCAACTCTTTAGAGAAGTGCCGACAATCGAATGTGCCATCCTGGAACTCGTAGCTGTCCAAGTTATCCGCCGCCAGCCAATATGCAAGCACTTCAACCGAAATGAGCGGGGGCTCAAAGTGCAAGACAGTGATGTCCAAGCATTCCTCCAAGGTTGCCTTATCAGCCTCGCACAGGTAATAATCGTGGAGACATGTGTGCAATCGGGTTGAACAATGGTCGAATTCAGCTTGACATGCATCCCGCTCCTGTAGCACGTCTTGTAGCTGGCGTGAGAGGACAAGCGCGTTGGCTTCGCTAGCTTCGTATGCGGCTTGCCAGCCCTCAAGTTGAGTATGTGCCTGCCATAGCGCCCCTGAGAGCGCAATCACCAAGAAGGCTAAAACTACTTCTCGCTTAGTCATTGTGCGCCTCCTGCGGTTCTATCCGCCACCAATTTGGCCAGCCCCGACAACACAAGATCAATATCAGCAGCACAGTTGGGCATAGTCTCCCGCATCGCATCGGCTAACGCGCCGATCTTGCGCACGACAAATCGCCCCTCTCGTTTTAACTGCCGCACCTCTTCTTCTAGCACGTCTTGCTGGAGCCACAAGCGACGGATCTCAATAGCCATCTCCTCAAGGCGCTTTCGGCAATTTTGCTCAGCCATGCTCTTCCTATGCCTCCTTTCGCAATAGTCCCCGCACATCCCCGCCCGAAAGCTCCACACATGGGAACTCCTTAATGCGACTTAGGATCGCTTGGAACCGCAAGGGAAACTGCGGGGGCACCGCCTTCCCCGCAGGGTCAAAGTGAAGTGCGATAACCGTCCCTAAACGATGGCGATAGCGATAGTCCAAAAGCTGGAATAGCTTATCATTGGCCCAATCCGTGGCCTGCACTTGGCCTAGCTCATCTAGGGCCAGCACAGGTATATCCCGCACCTGTGCAAACAGCTTGTTAAAGCCAATGGGGGTATCGGGTTCATACGTAGCCCGAAGCCTGTCCAAAAACTCAGGGGCCACGATGTACATCCCGGCGACTTGCTTCTCACGTAATGCGTTGATGATGCAAGCCAAGATGTAGGTCTTGCCTCTCCCAAACCCGCCCCACACAGTCAGCCAGCCCACCGGTCGCTTGATGAATTGCCAAGCCGCCTCCGTTGCTTTCTGGAGGCCATCTTCAGCCACGATGTTCTCCAACCGCCAATTCAGCATGGTAGGAGATAGGCCGCTGATTTTGCGCAGGTACTCTGGTAAATAGCCGTTCCAACATGCGGGGCATCTGATGAGCACGCCGAAGAGGGGATGACCCACAGGCACATCGGCCACTAGGAATCCCGGCGTGCCTTGAGGATACCCACAGATAGGGCATTCCCCTGGCTTTTTAGGTCTGGGATTATATGGCGCTGGCCGAGCTAAAAACCACGCTGGCCTTTCCTGCAAGATACGTCGTGCTTCGTCAAAACTGATAATGTCACACATGAGCTTGCTCCTTTTCTCGCTTACGCCTCGCAAAGTATTCGCGCCAGGCCGGTGTGCTTGGGTCGGCATCCTCCCCTCGCGCTATCCCCTCCACGAACGTGGCCCACCGCTCTGGCGGATAATGCGTCATAATCCAGTTTTTCGCATACTCGAAGTCATACACTTTCCCCCGCAACAACTCCCAATTAGGCTTCCTTGGACCAGTCCGAGGGGGCGTTTGAGGACTGGCGCGGGGAGTTTCCAACTTCTTGTTGCGCAATAGAGCCGTGATATAGCTAAGCGGATCGCCGCGCGGACTTTTAGCCAGCACCTCTAAGCACAACTGGCAAAATCTTGCCGCGCCTCCTGCTTGTTTTATCAATCGCCCCACACGGCCATAAGGGGCGTCAATCCCGAAGCAGTAATCACAGAAGCCTTTGGCAATCGCTATGACCTTTTTGCCATTCTCGCAATGGTGCAGACGATGTACTGTGTCTTCAAAGTATTGTTGGAGCGAAGGCGGCTTTGCCGCTTTATCGTTAGATAAAGTATTATTTCTTTCTAAAGTATCTTTCTCTGTACGAGGGTAACTGAGTTTCCCCCTGGGGGTAACTGAGTTACCCTCTGGGGTAACTGAGTTACCGCCGGGGGTAACTGAGTTACCCTCTACTTTCATGTGCAAGCGGTAATATTTCTTAATGCGCGCTTTGTCCTGGCTGTCTATCTCGACATCTAGAAACCCCTCGGCCTCCAGCCACTGCAAGGCTTCACGAATAGCAGGGCGGGAATATCCCACGCCATTGTCAAGGCGGTCTCCATTTTGATCCTTGCGTCCATGTTGGATTTCATCTATCGTGATGTGTTTATAAACGCCGAATTCCTGATAGCCCCAAGTGTGTCGCAGAATGTATATGAGGACCGCCAGCGCGCAGGGCCGCTTGGCAAACATCGGCAGACATGCAATTAACGAATGGGGCAATTTACTCCAGTTTTGGGTTGGAACATCAAAACCATCGAAGGGCGACATAATTCACTATCTCCTTATACGGATAAAGTCACAGGGCCCTTGATTGCCTCTGTTTCACTGTGGCGGGATCCATCGCCTGCCATACAGCCCAAAAGCTAATATTGCCAGCACCAACAGCGTCAGTAAGAGGGCCCACCCTGTTACTCTTGCGACATGCTGCTGGGCTGCCCCCGGCTCCCCCTTATGAGGATTTTGTTCCCAAGATTGAGTACGGCGCACTGCACCAAAGAGCCATTCAAGTCCCAAGAACAGAATGCCAGCTGCAACAACGTGGGGATAGCCATAAACAATACCCGCGATTATCAGCAAAATGATTAAAATGACCATGCTGCACTCCTTTCTCCAATCACTTCCGCTCTCCCCGGAAGATAGGCATTGCTCCCATCCTCCGGGCAGGGCAGAAGCCCTGCTTGAGCCAACACCCTTAGCCCCTGCTTCCTGGCGGCTTCCAAGGTTTCGGTGGCTTCCTGGGTGTAGGGCGCTTACGTCCCATCGTGACCTCCCTGAGTTGGGCGTCGAAAGATGCTTTTCCAGCCCCTATCGGTTAGATGGGGGCCCCAAATCTCCTCCCATCCCTGCGATTCCAGCCCTTTCTTGTTATCGGGGTACCACGGATCGCACCGAGGATGAGAGAAGTGATCATTGGAAAAGCAACAAGCGTCCACTTCGATATACTCGTACCCCGGCTCTGCCGTGAGCCCATATGGGTACATTGCAAGCTCTTCTGGGGTGAGTCGCATTTTACTCTCTCCTTTCTATGCTGGCTTCTACCCTCCTGGCCGCCGAGGAGAGCCGCCCGTTCTCTCCAGCATAGGCCCTGGCCTGACGCCGGTTTTTAGTGCCGACTTGGCCTTACGGACTGGGCCAGCGGCCAGGAGGATAGAATTATATGGCGGCTGCACACCCCTGCATCACCAAGAAGATTAAGGCGCAGACAATCACCACAACCGCCCCGTGCCATCCCTCTGAGTCCATAGCACAGTATAACACGCCACCGGCAAGGCTGCCCACGAGCATAGCATAGAGTTTATCTATCGTGTCACCGATCGCGTTGTGTACTGCGCTCTCGTCCACTTGGCTGATGACCCAAGTGGCCAGCCCATATATGACGCCAAAGAGGATACTCAGCAACGCTCGGATGAACATGGCCTCCTCCTTACGCCACACCACGTTACTGTGGCGGCTCAGGCCCTAAATGGCAGGAGTATACATAGCCCTCCTGCCCATCAGAGAGCCGCACCCATGCGAATTCTCCGACTATGCCGATGACCAATACCTTATCGCCCTTACGGAGATGGGCAATGGGCTCGGCAGGCAATAATGCTTCGCCCGCCTTGTCGAGGCGCTTGAAGACTAACACGGGTGTGCCCTCGGTGTGGTCGGTTAAGGCATAGGCATAGACTGGCCCATCCTCGCACCCCGTCAGGAGTATGAGGGCGACACAGAGTAGGGCAAAGCCCAACAATGCCCAATCTTTAGGACGCATCTTGACCTCCCTTATTTCTCAGAGCTTGAGCCACCTGGCGGAGCCATACGACCAACTCCGAGGCGTAGCCCAAGTCGCGCTCAACCCAATAGGCCCACTGTTCCAAAATGCGGGCCTTGGAATGTGGGGGTAAATCGCCACAGACGGCTCTTTCCAATCGCGCTAGCTTTCCCTCCGCACAGAGCGCATAAGCCTCTTGGACAAAGGCGGGGACGTCTATTGAGTCTATAACGAAATATCCCTCGCCGCCGTCATCAATCACGCTACCCCATTCTCTCATGAGAGCTTGGAGTTGTCGCTCGGTTTGCTTACGCATGGTAATCCTCTCTCTATTCGCGGTAATAATCATAAATCTCCAAATGGAAAGGCCCGCCCGCCTTCGGGGGTGGGGCAATGATTATTCTCCCGTGTTTGCGAACAAGGGCGAGTAATTCGTCAAGCGATGCAATCTCAATTGCCCAACCCCACCGAGACCACTCAAGGTCATCCCACTCCGCCCTCCGATATGCCCCCTCGCAGGGTCGGTGGCGGGTATCGCTCGTCCGCTCGATACGAAATTCCACAGTAAGCTCCTCCTTATAATCTCTGCCCCGCCGTCTAGCGGCAACCCGCAGGGCTTCTGGGCAATTTACGCCGATTAACCCATCACGAACGGGGCAGAGAATTTTAAACGCGGGCGGACAGGATTTGAACCTGCGAACAGGGCTTTTGGAGAGCCCTGGTTTAGACCTGACTCACTCCACGCCCGCACAAATCCCTATTCAGCATTACTTTCGATCTCCTTAATGCTCACTACAATGGGTAAATAGGCCCCATAGCCATAGTCCACTACGACCCAATCATCTTCCACACCAACAACTTTACCAGTCATGCCTGCCAATGTGCCGTGCGCTTGCCACAAAATCAAGCACCACTTACCGATAAATGGACGAGCTTCTTCCTCAGTCATACCGTTCTCGCCCCCCCGGATAATTCAGAACCTACTCCTATCTATCGGGAAGGGGGCCGCCCAATTCAAATATCAGATTGGCGATGGGCCCCGGCCAAACCCAACGCTAGGGGCGGCCCCCATTTCTTCTACTCTCCATACAACTCCTCAGCAGCCTCAGTCTCAATGATTTGCCGAAACTTCTCTGTCTCTTCGCCCTTCAGGACTTCCACCTTGCGAGACACCGGCTTGTGAATCACCACATCGGCCCGCTTCTCTTCTGCCAGCCGCCGGGTGATGAAGGTCAAGATGGCCTCTTTGGCATCTTGCATGGTGCCCGCAAAGTCCTTGACGCTCTCCACGCCCAGGGCTTCATGGATTTCATCGCTGCTAAGGCCCAGCTCCTCACGTGTCCAGCGCCAGAAGCGCTTGCGGACTTTGGGGTTTTCGATCCAATGGGGCGTCTTGGCCTCCTGCCTCCCCCCATTGCCGGGGACTACTCCAGCCTCCAGCGTTGCGTCGGGCAGATGTTCTACGATGTCCTCAATGTCCTGTGTGAAGTACCCGCTGGCCCGTGTAGCATGGAGGGTAGCACCAATCAACGCCCGTTTCTGAGCCATCTTCTGCAAGGTGTTGACTAGGCTAAAGGGGTCGTCGTTCTCTAGCACGAGCATGATATACTCGTTACCAGCTTTACTCCGACGCCTCTCCTTGCGGATAGCCCGCGCCTTCTCCTCCTCAGTGGCCTTGAACTCCGGGACATAGCGCCAGCGATAGCGCTTTTCGAGGGAGTTAGCTGAACCCTCACATTGGGCAATCACCAGCCCCGTCCGCCGGTCACGAAGACTGCAGAGATATGTGTAGGCAAACCGGCCATTGTCCCAGTCCTCAAGGCGGCTTGTACACTCATATTCGATGGAGAGGCCGTGGAAGAAGCACAGCTTTTCCGCGCCAGGTTTGAAGAGGGTGGGCTTCGCAGTACCGGGGATGACGCCATAGTCCTCGCCCTTAATCATCTGGCGGGCCACGAAAGCCCGGAATGCCTCCAAGCGCCTCTCACTCTCCTCGATGGTGATTGCAGGAGCGAGAGCAAAATCCCCCGCCACCACCATGGCTTTTTTCTCGTTCAACTTACTCCTCCTTTGTGGGCCATATAATGCCCTTCCGCCGCATTTGGCATTGTGTCAGCTCATTGAGGAGATAGCCTAACCTCTTACGTGTTTTGAAAACCTTGGGAGAGAAGCTCGTTAGCTCCTCAATGAGCGTGTCCACCTCGGTCCTTCTAAGCACAACTAACACGTTGCCGTCTAATCCGTCTAAAAAGCAAAGCATAGTCCCCTCCTTAGTAGGAGGAATGCCGGGCCATTCCCCCGTCTCCAAGCCCACTCACGCCCCGTGCCCGGTCGGTGTAGCCTCTATTTCGGGCGGCTTCCCTGGGGCCCTCAGCGCTGAGGACTTACACACACCTTCCCACTAGGTAGGCGCATCGCGGGCTTGTCACTTATCCTGCCACAACGCCCTTGCCCTTTCAGCCGTCGTCACAGCCCACGCACGCAACACCGTACAGAACGCTTTGCCTTCTACCCAAGGTAAATCGTTCAAGACCACGATGGGCTTGCCCAAGGCGAAGGCCATCCCTAAGTCAAAGTGCGTGCCCAAGCTGGTAGGCGTGTAATATACCAGAACGGCCCTGGCGTCCTTGATGGCCGCCAAGTTCGCCTGGCAGATGTCCCAGCCTACCCGGTCGTCCTGGGCGGTATCGCGCGGGGGAAAGTGAACAGTATAGCCCGCGCTTTCCAAGAGGGTGACCCAGCGGGTCAGGGTTTCCTTGTCCTCTTTCGTTGCCCCTCGCACGGGGCAGATGATAAAGAAGTCTATCATAACACCCCCCTAAGTCGCCAGATTCGCCGCACTCCATACTTGCCCCTTCCACTCTATCAAGAAGTCGCTCTGAAGGCCTTGCCGTACAATATCCGCGTGTTCCTCGCACAGTGGAATGGCAGCGAACCCCCGAATGTGATAACCAGGCCGGTAAAGTGCGGTGGAGTCCAGGCCAGGTTGCCACAGCTCATAAGCCTCATTGTTGCATCCTATGGCCGCACATTTTCTCTTCCTGGCCATGGCTCCCTCCTTCTCAAAACAGAATACCCACCCCGTTCGCAGCGGCGCGGGTCAGATGGGCCACAAGCCCCCGATCTTCGGGGCGGGGAGAGGCCCGGCGAATGCCAGGCCCCTCTGCAATCTTTGCCAAGAATTCCCGCGCTTCTCGCTCGGCTCGCTCAATGGGGCAAATCGCCACCCGCCCACCACCATAGTCTAGTACTGACAATGTGCCGCAGTACCAGCAAAACTGGTGGCCGCCAAGCTCAAAGCGCAGCCATACCGTGCTATCATTGCCACACACAGAGCAAGGCCCTGGATGGCTCACGCATCTTGTTGCCCCGCACCTTTCGCAACGCGCATACATCTTATTCCACTCCTTTCCTCGGTGCTCCCGCCTGCGTCATCAGCAGGTCAATCTTGTGCAGCTAACTTCGCGCACATTGTATCATAGAAGTATATGCTTGTCAAGCTTTGCACACGTGTGTAATGTTAAAATTTTCGGGGAATTCAAAATTTTAAGGAAAGCGTGATAGATTTCACAAGCGGGATAGTAACCATTCGAGGAGAGAGCGGTTGCCCTTACTTGCATTGCAAGAGCGGCAGGCAACAACCAAGTTATCTTCGGAGTGTGTGCCCCCCTTGCTCAAGGGCACTATGTGGTCAAGTGTCAAATCTTCTTGGGCCCCGCAATAGACACAACGGTAGCCATCCCTTGCATAGATTGCGGCTTCGTTTACTGGGAGTATTGTAGCCCCCACCTTGCGGGCACGATAGCGGCGGCTATATTCGCGGCATTTATCTCTGTTTTTGGCGCTCCATCTTTTTTGCCTTGGCCCGTGGCTATTGCGCTTGCGTTCTTGCTTGAGCCATTCATCCCACCGCCCAACCCAAGATCGGCGGCGCCGCCCACGCCTTTCCCATTCCTGGCGCCAATTGGGGTTACGCGCTCTCCATTGCTTAGCGATCGCCGCCTGATAGCCGGGGTGTTTCCGCCTCCAATCTTTAAAATAACACAGTTGGCATAATCCCTTTGCGTGGTGGGGAATCTCAGTAGTGCCACATTCACGGCAACAATCCCAGTCTTTGGCCCATCTACCCATAGGCTCTCCCTTAAAAAGAGGAGCCCCCTCCGACCCGGCGGTTCCCAGCTACGAGGCCACCGACTTTAGGTCGTTGGGGGCATAGAATACAAAATCCGCCCTGTCGGTTTTGGCCTCGTAGCTCTAAGAACATTATAGCATAATTTGGCCAATTTGTCAAGTAAAAAAAGGAGGGGGCTCCGCCGCCGAGCAAAGGAGGTGTGGGGGCGATGAACTCCCCACACGAGGAACTCTTGCATTGGAGCCCCCACGCCTCCCCCGATGGCTATCACATCAGGGGAGGTAACACCAAACGCCAGGCGTTGGTGGCTTAACCATTAGTAACCAGGTAGCACCAATCGCTGAGGCGGTGCAATCAACTCTTGCCAGTATTTCCAAGCCAATTCTTGGATATAATTCTTGGGGATGAGTATCTTGACCGCCGTGGCGATTGGCAGGGGCAAATAGCCGATGATAGTGTCGTAGAAATACCCCGCTGCCGATTTGACATCATCCTCGGTGACTTTATCCAATTCACCGCTGGCCCATTGCACAAGCCACTCTAGCGCTTTGTCTATGATCTCGCGGATTTTGTTGTCGCGCCATATCTTAATGGCGTAGAACAGAGCCACTGCCACAATGGGCCAGTAAGTTTGTAACCATTCCCACATAGTTATTCCTCCCTCTTCTTCTCTCTCCGTATAAGTAGCCTCAATGTCAAACTCCCTTGGGCGTATTCCCGTACTCACTCCTTAAGGTGTGCCAAGCGTTCCTCACGCTGGCGCTCCCACCACCGCGTATACTAGCGCGGCGGCACTAAACTTATCCTTACCACCCCTGAACCACCCAATTGTAACCCAACTGCTGCAATGCTGGAAACTTGTAGAGCAACAATAAGCCCAGCACAAACAGCAGCCACCACAATAAGTCCCTCTTGCTCATCGTTCCCTCCTTAAATACTCCAAGTAATTGGCCGCTTCTTGGACATCGTTCATGGGCCAAATGTAATCCTTATCAGGCCAAAAGAAAAGGCACACGGGGGCAATGTCCGCGCCGAAGAAGCCGTGTTGCCTGGCCCAAGTATCCATTGTCTTATACGTCCCCGGCCTAACCGCCCATCTCTGCTTGCCATGCCGCCAGAAGTTGCCAACGTGTGGCACATGCCGATGCTCCACGATGACTACATCCGCAGGTGTTAGGCCAAAGTCGTAAAGCCTCTGGCAGGTGTGCCCCACATTGAGGCGGCTCTCGCCCCAAAACTTGTGTGTGGCCTCGATGGTGTACTCTTGGCTTCCCAAGTGAAGGTGCATGACGCCAATCTCTTGGACATTGACAACGTGGGCCCTTTCCATTATATTGGCAAACTGCGGGAGCATTGCCTTTTTCTTTGTCCAGAGTTCGTGATTCCCCACTCTGGCCCACAGGATTTTAGATCGCAGCCGCCCGATGGTATCTTCTAGGAGTTTCCATTGAGGCGAGGCCAAGATGACCTGCTCCTGCACTCCGCCCAAGAGGAATTCGTCTATGAAGTTGTCCACTTGGTCGCCGCCGATGCCGCAGTACATCCCATCGGTTTCGGCGATAATCTGAACGTCACGCCGTAGTTGGTCGTAGTCCACGCCGATGCCGCCGATGTGGGTGTCCGCCAGCTCCACAATGCAGATGGGCCTCTGCTCCCCCGTGAGATCAACCTCCACATTGTCCACGCGCTCGACTTGGTACTTGAGCGCGTTGGCCAATGCCTGGGTTGCTTCCCACACTGCTTCGGGGTCAAAGGTGCTCACCGTCTCGACAGGACGTATCTTTAGAGCGGCTTTGATAGCTTCCCGGTAGTTGTCGGCGCTGGTGCGCAGGCCAAGCTTTTGGCATTTACGGTGAATGGCGGCCATAGTCACAGGATGGCCCACAATTTCCTCAATCTCTGGCTTGAGTTGGCTCGGAGCCCGCCCCTGATGGTGGCTCAAAAGCCATTGCTCCAGCGATTGCTCCCCCAGCGCCTCGTACCTGCCGGGGGTCTTCCAATCGAGCTTCATCGTTTGTCACTCCTTTCAGCGGAACAGCCATACTGCCAAAGCTGTCCCTACAATGGTGGCAAAGATTGCCCAAAGCATCTTCTTTTGCCATTCCATTTCCGTCTCGAAGCGCGCCTTAAGCGCCTCAAAACGTGCCTCCAATCGAGCCAGGCGCTCCCTCACCTCCCCCGTTTCATCGTTGAGCCGTGCAATGTGTTTTTCGATGTTAGCTAATCGCGTCTCCTCCATGACCGCTCCTAGCATTGTGATAGTATTGCCCTCTTGACTTCGGGCCTGCACCCTGCCGCAATATCCCGCAATGTGACCTCCGCCTCCACGCGCGGCATCCTGTGCATCTCCACCTTGCCACCCTCCAAATACAGCGTCAATAAGCAAGGCGGCCCTAGGAAATCAATCAGCGCTTGCTCCGCAACGCTGATGTCCTCATTCTCCCACCAAAGCTTCATAGTATTCAACCTTCCCCCGCAGCTCGTCCAACGCCCCCTCTAGCTCCGAGATGTATTCCCTCGCCGCTAATAGGGCCTCTTCAAGCTGCTGGATCCGCTCCCGCGCCTCCTGCAAGTCGCGTTCGAGATAGGCGTTGTCCTCCTCTAGCTGACGCACCCGAGGTATGTGCGCAACCACCTTATCGCCGTCCCATAAGGCCTCCATCTTAACCCTCCTTCTTACCAGCGCCACGCATGGATGTTATCCCAGTGGCCATCCTCACAGAACAGAAACCCCAATGCGAAAGCTTGGACTACTAACGGGTGCCCTTGAAATGATAGGTCTCTAATCTCTGGCGTCAAGGGCACGCCCCAGCCCAATGCCCTCGCCTTCTTGGGAAAGGCAAGAGTAGGATTATAGGGGATTGTCTGCCCGACATATTTGGACCAGTTGTTCCATAGCCAATTGCGGACATATTCCCCACATGCATTGGCATCCATTGCTCCCTCCGGTATATACGCCTTGGGATAATAGAAAGCCAAAATCTCTCTCCACGACTTGCCCAGTTCGGCCATCCTCTTGGCCCCGCGTTGACAAAGCCGCCCATACCAGCGTCTTCCCTGATACCCCCCTTGCCCTCGGCAATAAGGGCATTGAGGTAAGCCACAAGTTGAAACATATTGGGCAAAATATGCCAAGCCACGCCAATCCCGAAGATAAATGCCTCGTGTAGCCGATATGGCCGCATCACTGCGCGGGTCTTTGGCCCAAGGCCGATAAACTTGGCAACATGTCTCTGTGCATAGATCGGCCCCGTGGTCACGGTGCTTGCCCCCTCGTTGCACCCAAAACTTGGCATAACTCCGAGCGGCCACTGCTTGGGCCATGAGCGCTTGGGCAGGCCAGCTAGGATTGACCTCCGCAGGTACCACTCCCCGCAAATACTCCTCAATGTGTAGATTCTGCACTTGGCCATGACTGTCGCGTCGCCACAAGCGGATTGTCTCTGCGGTCGCTTGTGCATTGCCTTCAGCAGTAATGTAATCCCCCAACAGCATGGCGGCTCTGGAGGAGAGATTAAAACTCTGCCACTTGCTATCCCAAGTGCCATAGCAATAGACAATGGCACCTTCGACCCAATATTCATCTGTGCGGAGAATGTGGTCTAACTGTTGCAATTGGGCAATGTAACTGTCATCATCGGCGAAATGGCGGTACCCCCGCTGATTGCAGTCAATGCCACATTCTCCTAAGATGACGGGGATATGATAGCCCGCCGCGTCAAGGAGCTTGCGGTAGCGGAGGGCCAGCCATTCGGCGCTAGCCAATACCTCCTTGCACCCATACGAGTGATAGCCGAATAGGTCACCCGCCTCCAACGCAGGCCGGAAATAGGGCATCAACTCCGGCTCTGGATTGCCGACAGCAAAGTTGCCGACAATGGCCCGCAGGCCATACCTCTTAATCTCCTCCGCCCACACCCGTTCAAAGTGGGCCAAGCGCTTCATGCTGGCTACGGATTTGGCCACCGGCTCGTTCACGCACTCCCAAGCGTCAATGATACCACCATGATTGTCGCTGAGCCGTTTTATCACCTTCGCCAGTGTCCGGGCGTTGGCTTCCGCCCAATCCCAGCTATCACCCGGTAACCAACGAGCCAGAATGAGCGTATCAGGTTTAAGCTTCTTAAGCTTGGGCACCCATTCCACATAGTCGGCCTCGCCAATCATCACCAACTTGAAGGTGCGGGGCTTGACATCAAGAGCCCAGCTTAATGCCTTGCCGTCGGGGCAAAGCGTTTGTATCCCCAAGAGGCTTAATCTCATTGCTGTTCCCCGAACGGTGTAAGCTGATCCTTGCCTTCGTCCTCTTCAATGGAATCCTGGCAATGTCCAGGGTCAATCTTGTCCAACAACCAGCAGATAATGCGGTAAAGCTTCACCTTGCCCTTGAATTTCCCAAGCCGACTGGACATTGTTTCGTCAGGGTCGCCGAAGAACAAAGTATTGAAGAATTGGTCAATGCTGATACAAAGATTGATGAAGTAGTGCCAGGCGAATGCCTTAACCTTGGCCCACCACGACTTCTTCCTGACCTGCCACTCAACAATCACCAACACAATCGTTACCAGCGACAAGACCGGGAACACATTCACGCGAGGCTCTTCAGGCGGTTCATCAAAGACAAAGGGTACGATTTTATCATAGCCGTCTTCGGCGCTAGTTTGAGGCATCAGTTTGAGGTTCAGCAGCTTCCAAACAACAGGCCCAACATCCTCGAACTCCATCTCGGAAACTTGCGCTCCAAACCCAAAATAGAAAACAAAGAATATCATCATATCGCCGCCTTCGAGGATGTCGTTGATGTCCATCGCCCAGGTGAGGTAGAGGCAAGGTACTCCTGCTGCCTTGGCCTCGATAATCTGAAGCGGCCCATAGAGGTATTCCCACCAGATAGGGGCGAAGTGTTCCGGGTCGTCTCTCATCTTGCGCTCGAATTCCGCCTTGTGCGTATGCTCCCCTTGGTAGATGGCTTCAATATAAACCTTGAGATAGTCGCGCTCGCCCGGCTTCAAAACCCAGTCAATGTGCCAATAATTGGGGCCAAAAAGCTGCCGCAAAGCCTGATAACTCACTCCCAGCTTGTGCAGAATATGAGCGGGCCGAATGTGAATACCGTTGACCCGAAGGTTATATTTCCACTGCACAAATGCCTGGGTAAACTTAACAAACGGGTCGGTAAACAGCGGCTCGAAGTCCAGGAGTTTGGAATGGCCGGTGAAGAACCACCAAAGCGTATGAGGTATGGACGGTAAGGCATTATCGAAGTCATAAGTCATCCAGGACATAGGGAGGTGTTCATCTTCCTCCTCGTGATACCACCGAAGGGTATAGCCTATATGCCGCGCCATCCCCAAATTAACGGCCCGCCACCCGTGGTTGTAATACACCCTATACTTGGCGGCACAGAGGAACCAGCTGCGGAGTTCGTCCCAAAACGCGAAATTCGCGCCGGGGTAGCCACCCTCTGCCATATCATATAAAACCTGCAAGGTAAGCAACTGACAAAGGATTTCCCCTGTGCCGAAGTTGAGGGCGGAGTGATTCATCTCGTGGATAAGGGTGGCCAGAAAGCTATCTTCCCCGCGCATATACTCGCGGAAGAACGACATATTGATGGTAATGCTGCGCTCCAGATAACAATAATATGCGATGGGGAGGTCATAACGCCCACTTCCCTTCTCCGGCCAGAAGAATTTTACCTCGTCCACAGCAACCGGGCGTCCGATAGCCTTCTCATAGGCATTGATGTATGGAATGATGTCCTCGACCATCTGGAGAATTTCAGCTTCATTCTTCGGGTTGTGTGACCCCTCTAGCTCATAATACATATCGCGCATTGCATCGGCATATAACGCTGCCTTAAGATAGTCTAACGTTGTGGGCCACTTGATTCCCATCTTGAATGACATCCGCTCCATAAACGGGTCAACGAGATAAACGCCCGGCTCGGTAATGTATCCGACCTCCGTGTTGTAGCCTTGAAGAGTGCGGTAAGTTAAAATTTCAACCTCGTTTGGCCCCACAACTGTAAGGCCCTGGGCTGTGAATGTCCCTATGGTCACCAGAAGAACGAGCAACACTCGTATAAATATCTCTTTCACCTTTCTCCTCCCAATACTCATGCCTGCTTATGCTCCCAAAGGCCCCAATCTCATTGGAATGGATCCCAGCGCACCAATTCCCCCCAAGCCGCTTGAAGATGGAATCGCCAAGGGTGGCTATAGGTTTGGCTCACGAGCAATGTCCGCTTCCCCTCCGCGCTCACAGCCCATACCTCAATGCTTTCGCCCGCTGCACAGAATCCATCTACATGATAGTGGTCTTCGTTCTTAAGCGTATTATGCCCCTGTTGGAAATTAAATAGCTCCATCTCATGCCCCTACAGCTACAACATGCACGGTAAACGTATACTCGCTACTACCAGGATTCTTGACATATATCGTGGCCGCCGTAGTGGAGCGAGAGACAAGCCGGTCGGCTGTCGGCTCTTGGTCGGCCTGCTCAATGCTATAAATCACCACTGGTGGGTTGCTGAAGGCTGTGCTCCAACTCACACCTATATAGCCCCCAGTACCGGCCCCCAATGTGATGGTCGTGGTCTTGGCGTCCACACGATAATCCGCCCCCAAGGGCGAACCCAAAGCGTAAATCCCGCTCCCAAGGCCATGCACTGCCGAATCATCCGCAATGTGGTCGCCCAATGAATACGTCAGGCTAGCAATGGCCGTCACATTGGAAATGACATCGGCGCGTAGATTATTGTATTGACTAGCTTGAATTGGGTCGCTAACACTAACATCCGAAGATTGCACGCTATCTACCCCTCACTGGTACTCCTAATTTTTGCTCTAAGGCCCTGTCTAAGTTGGCAATATCCTCTTCATATAAGTCCACCACCGTATAACCCAAGGCTTGGAGGTATTGCCGCTGCAATTCATCCCTGGCCTGAGCCGCCGGGAATAAGTGCCAAGGCCCCTGCACCCTGATAATCACGGGGCGATCTTGGAGTACGAAATCTACCCTCATCCCCCCCAGTATCCCCACACCGCCCGCATAATTCACCTGCATTTGGAAGCTGATGCCCCGCCGCCTGAGCGCATAGTACACCTTGCGCTCCCAGGAGCTCAGCCGCGCTACCTCGAAGGGCACAGGCTCCGGCGGTGGCTTCCGCTGCAATGGCTTAGGGCGAATGGCAATTGTCTTGCGTTTTAACAGGCTTCGTCCTCGGCGACTTAAGCTTGACCTCATTAGCTCCTCGAGACTGTGTGGGTAATATCCACCAGCATTTCCTTAGCGGATGTTTTTGCTTTGGCCGGTGACACTGCAATATGGGCAATCATAGTCCCCCCGCTAGGAGCATCAAACAGACCTAGTTCGGAGATCGAACCGATGCTTTCAGCAGTAGTAAAATAGACACGATAAGTCAGCACATTCCCGCTCACACTGGCTGCCGTCACAGCCTTGCGTGTGAGTTCATTCCACATGGCTGTGTCGGAGGCATCCACTGTCCCAGTCCCAGTGCCAGTAGCGAGATAGGCCACAGGATTAACCCCTGCCGTGCCAATCCAGCGCTCCAACAGGTGATTGAGGCCAGTGTTCACCACCATGTTGGGGTAGACACTTGTTTCCTCCACCCCCGTCTCCGGGTCGCGTAGTGTGATAGTTGCTACACCTTTTATCCTTAAGCCACCCTCAAATTCCATCTTGTGCCATCCCCCTCAGAGCGGGTAAGGGGATTTGAACCCCTACCAGCGGGCTGGCAGCCCGATATGCTACCATTACACCATACCCGCTAATATTATCCCCATTGCGCAAAATTCCATCGTGAGTTGCCATCCCAATATGCCACCTGGCGATAGAGAGAAGCCGCTGCCGCTGTCGCAATCTTGGCCGCGTCTGCGTCTTGGATTTCAAAGCCCGCCCATGCATCCACCATCACCAACTGCCACACAGGTTGGTATCGCCCCTCGAATTTATAGGGCTGCGTCTGAATGGCCTTGGTGATGATAACCCTATGCCTCTCCCCGTGTCGGTCATGGTAAATCACAGGCGTCAAGTCATTAGCACACTCCATAAGGAATTGCTCTTCAGCCGACGCGCCTGTAGCTGCGCTGGCTGTTTCCACCATGCGCAACTGATACACCGGCTCCTCGCGGCCTTCAAACTTGTATGGATTGAGCTTGCTGAGGCGTGTGACATAGACCGAATGCGTTAGCCCGCTGTGGACATAGATGACCGGCCGTGTGTCGTCAGCTACCGCCTCCAGAAAGCGCTCCTGCTCCTGTGTCGTCGCCATCGGTATCCCCTTCAGCTTTGCCCATCTCGGCCAGTAAGAATTCCACCTCCGCTATGCGTCCTTGCATAGCAGCCCAATTGTAAAATGCTTGTCGTTCGGCGTTGCGGAGCCGGGCCAGCCGCTTGCCAAGATCAGGCATGGGCTTAGCAGCGCCTGCTTCTGAATCCTTTATCTGCTTTTTCTTGGCCATTTTGCTCTCCTCGTCCGCCACCCCCTGGTTGCTCAGCCTCTAACCCATATTGAAACTCCAAGCCCCGGATGGCTTCAATGATTCGGACAATCTTTGCCCTTTCTTCCTCATCCATTGTTGCCTTCCACGCACCTAGAAGGTTAGGTAACTGCCGTCTATATAGAGATTACCTGTGTCTGTGAGGTACATCCTGAGTGCACCCCCGATATAGAACTTATAGTAGTTGCTGGAGGCATCATATACAATATAATCGCCGCTGTCGAATTCGATGATACGGTCGCCTCGTATTTTGACTTGCCCCGCATCATCCAAGCGCACCATCACGTTGTCGCTTGCATCCAGCACGTCTAAATCGTCATCATGGATAAAGACGCCTCCGTCGTTATGCACCAGAAACTTAGTAGCCCCCGATGCCTCCTTAATGTGGATAGCATAAGCATCGGGGTCGGTATCATCGTAGGGCTGGATGACCAGTGCCTCGTGATTAGGGCCATGAGGACACAACACCAACTGTGCACCCGAAGAGCCTATGTCTGTACTCCCAGTATAAATCTTGATGCCCACACCAACCGTGCTGTCACACTGCTTGATTAGGACACCCCAGCCATTCTTGAACACATCAATGCCCAAGCCGCCAGGGTTTTCCCCTGCCGCCGACTGGCTGCCGACATCACAATAGATGCTGTCCCCCTTACCTTTGTTTCTTACCCAAATGCCGGCGCCATAGTCGGTTTGGGCCTTTGTGGTGACAAAAAGGCCAGCCGAATACACGTCCTGATAAGTGGACCACTGATGGTCAATGTGGATGCCCTTATGAACATCAGTATCATTAGCTGTGTGGTCAGGAACGGTGACTAGAATGGCAGGTTGCATCTCGTTGGTAGTAGTATTTAAGCTGAGGACAGGCCCACCTGAGTTGTTAGCAGTACCGGAAATGGTGACCCCTGTTGCGATGGTATCATCGGCATCCGAGCGCAAAAATTGCCCACTGGTTAAGCCCCCCAGCTTGGCGGCATTAAAGCCAATCCCTGTGGCGTCTATGTTGTGGGCCAGCTTATCCACCGTCACCGCGTCGTCGGCCAACCCAGCAGTTGGGATGGGGTAGGCGTGATGGTCACTGGCCCCAACGCCACCTAAATCGCCATGTTGCAGTTGGGCGGCATCAAAGTTGGTGCCATCGGCTCTAAGAACATAGCCCGCCGTGTAGGATACCGAGCCCACATCGGATAAGCCCGAAAGTTGTGTAACCACTGGCCCCGGCTCCCATTGGGAAGCACCATCATTCCACTTTAATGCGTAGCCATCGGTGGGAGTTGCGGCGGATATGGCCCAGCCCTGTAACTTGTCGGCGTTCCATTGGGCTGTGTCCTTTCCAACTTGCGCAGCCGTCACGTTGTGGGGATTGTTAGTAAGTGATGAATGGCTCTCTCCTATTGTGATTTTGTTATTGGCATCATCGGGCGTTATAGTGATTGCGTTGCTGGCTACGAAGTCTATATCGCCCCCAGCGTTGCTCACACCATCTACTGAGACGAGGGCACCGACTTGCGCTGCGGTGACCGAATGTGGGTTGTTGGTCAATGATGAGTGACTTTCCCCAATGGTGATTTTGTTCTCAGTATCATCGGGGGTAATGCTGATGGCGTCACTTGCCACTAAGTCAATGCCGCCCCCCGCATTGCTTACACCGTCTACCGAGACCAGCGCACCAATCTGCGCGGCGGTCACACTGTGGGGGTTGTTGGTGGCAGCAATATGATTGTCAATGTCCGCATGAGTATTCGTCCCAATGTCCGCCAATAGGGTGTGGCTGACTAAGCTAGGCTCAAAGTTGAATATCCGGTTGGCGGATAAATCCCCGCCGCCCGACAGATATGAGCCAGCAGTTAGGGTCAACGTCGGGTCAAACTTGGGAAATTCTATCCACCCTGTATTTGTCTCATTACGAATTTTCAACGTGGTCATGTTTCTACCCAAATCATCCCGCTGATTGGATTGGTCGGTTCATCAGGCCCCACATAAGCCGCCCCCGTGGGATACAACGGCACCCACACCGGGCCTACTTGCACTAATACCATCTGGTAAGGCGGCATTAAGGGCCCACGGAGGAAAGCACTGGCATGAGCAGTAGCAGGCCCTACACCGCGTGTATAGCCAGGGGCATTCCCTGTGGCCGTCCCATAAGGGCCCCGCACATAAGCTGCGCAATGGGTTGTACTGAGAAGGTGCCCGACAAGATAGGCGGCCAGATTATCACCTTGGCTGGCAAGGCCCCGCGCATAGCCAGCCTGCGAATCTGAAGCCTGCGCCAGGCCCCGGATATATGCCTCAAAAGTATCACTCGCACTGACATGGCCGCGCGCATAAGCCCCCTTATTCGTTTGGGCGCTAGCAAGGCCACGCAGATAGCCGGTAGCGCTGGCCGCTCCAATGGCCAAGCCTCGGAGATAAGCATCGGCGCTGGTGGAAGTTTGCGTTGCCCCCCAGCCGCCCCATTTCCGTTCACCCCAGCGATACCGGCCCCACATCTATCAGGCTCCTTGCGCTGCTAATTTCGCCTCCAACTGTGCGACCTTCGCTTCCAGCTCGGCGATTCTTTGCCTTGCTGCCTCAGCCCAGAGCGCCACGCCCATAGCGATCTTCGTCGGATCGCGGCCCCAGCGCTCCTTCTCGTCGGCGCGGCCCTTGAGACCGTGTTGCTTGGCGACTTGCTCCCAGTGGTTGATGCACGCGAGGCGCTTGGTGAGGCGTTGCTTGTCCTGCTTACGGGCTTGCAGAGTCTCTTGTAGAGAGATAAGTCGCTCTTCCAGCTCGGCCTTACGCTCCGAATCAGGTTCTTTCGCTATTTCCTTCTCAAGTTGAGCAATCTCGCCCTCAATTTTCTCAATGCGCTGGGCAGTTTCTGCAAGTTGGGCCTGGGCTTCATTCTTCTTTACGGCTAATTCTGTCAAGTCGGCGAAGGGGAAAAGTCCTTTATAGGGCTTGTGCGGCTTTTTGGCACTCGCCAGCGCTTGGTCGAGTGCTTCGTCGGGATCGCCCGATAGCACCGGCGAGAAAGTCGTGAAGCCAATGTCGCTGAACGCTTCCCCGTCGGCTTCGACCCTGAATTTTACAGTATCAGCAGTAGTGACATCGCTTTCCACTTTAAGAACTACGTCAGTGGCTGTGGTGGTCTCTGTATCTATATGGAGTCTGCAATCTGGATTTGACTTTCCTATACCAATGTTGCCTCCATCATCAATGCATAGCGCTACTGAGGCGTCGCTCACTTCCACAATAATTTTCGACCAAGCTGCCCCCCCAAAATGGAGCTGCCAATCGCTCACTAGTGTGGCGAAGCTCCGAGCCACACCATCGCTTTGTAGTAAATAATACCCTTCATAATTCGTTCCCGACCCCGCCACGATATTACCATATACATGACATAGCCCCTTCGGTTGCAGCGTCTTTATGCCGACAAGGCCGCCATCCTGGACAAAGATGCCGTTCCCGCCATCATCATAGAGCTTGAGGCCATCAGCATCCCGCGCCCGTATCTCGTCAGTTGCGATGTATTTGCCATCGCCTTGGGTGATGTTGCCGGTCACGGTCATGTCGTCGTGCGTGCCATCGGCGTTATGCTCGGACATGAGCTGTTTGATGTAGGCGGCGAGAAGGTCGTGGTAATAAGACGCATCCACGACCCACACAGCATCACCGGAAGACGCAGCCACAGCGCTGGTCGAGCCGAAGCCGCGCTCCTTGACGGTAACCCCAACGGGCGAAGTACTGATACCTTCATATCGTATGATTTCTTCTGTGGTTTTGACCAGCAAAAATCCATTAGTGGGTAGATTGGTGGTAGAGGTCAGTTCCAACACTTCGCCCACGCCGGGGCTGGTGTCCGTGATGTCGGTAGCCAGCGTAGTTTCCGTCAAATCACCAGTACCCACCTCGTAAAGATCGGCATCAGTTGGACTATCTTTGACATCACTAACAGGTAAACTCATTACAACCCCCTATTATTTGCAGTTTGATTCCTATGCCCAAGACGCGCCGCGCATTAGGCCCTGCGGACTTCTTGCCAGCAATCGCCTTGTTCATTCACCCACAGGATATAGACAGTATCGCCCACTACCGAGCCTATGCCTCGCAGGAAGCCCCGTTGCTTGCCGTATAGTGACATACTTGTCCGATGGGCTTGGAAGTAGGCATCGGCGTGGGGGATGCAACAGTATGTGCGTCCCCGCACTTGCAAGCGGAGTTGTGTTACCGCCAGGCCCTCCTCCTCCAATCGCTGAAGTAGCCGCAACCAGGGGCTAGGCTGGCCCGGTATCCACTCCTCAAAGACCGTCTCTCCATTATCGAGACTGGCGATCCATCCCTCGAATGCCATTATTAGTAGTACTCCAGCGTGATACCCAAGTCGAAGTTGCCCTTGGCTCCTGCACTCTCTGGGGAAGCAGAAATGCCGATATACCAATGATGGTGCGTGGTGGCCGAGCTATATGCCTGTAGCTCCAACCGGTCACTGGCATTGTTGCCCCCCACGTTGTCCGAATAGTCGTTGATTTTCTTCCACGTGGTGGCTCCAGTTTCAGTCTGGGTCTTGTAGAAGGCCCATACCTCCACACCTTCGGCAGGGCTGGCCGCCGTGGTGCCGTTGTAGGTGTAGAAGTAGACGTTTTGTGTGGCCACGTCCGAGGCGTGGTCGAATTCAATATGTATCGGCAGGTGACCTGTGTAAGGCGTGCCCGCCCCCATAGTCACCACGGAGCCGTCAAGAATGACCTTATTGGAGCCTTCCGAAGCAGCATACTTGGTGTTGTAAGGATGACTCGCCGTGCATACCTCGGAAACTCCATCGCCGGTGTCAATGTGAATGCTGTCTTGGAATGTCCCTGCCGTGATGGTGTCGCCATAGTTTGAGCCGAAGAAACCCAAGGTGTTGCTCCCTAAGTCATACGTGGTAGCAGATGCCTGAATGTGCCAAGTGAAATTCGCCAATTTCCCTCCCTCCTAACTGCGCGTCGCGCTTGTTATTCTATCCTGTGTATCCCGGCTCACCGTCCAAGTAAGGATGGTGTTACCGGTTGGATATTCTTCTGTGACTTTTGCCAGTAAATCGCCGCTGTAGGCGAAGGTCCGCTTGTGATAGTTGTTCCCCGCTATGTGTGTGGTGATCTCCGACACGCGGCCCTGGCCATCATAGCTAATCGAAGTAGTCCCCACTTGGGCCGTGGGATGTAGTTGCGCATCCCGACAGGGGAATATCCATGCCTGACATTCGGTAGTCCCTCCTACCGTTACCAGGCCAAAAGCCCCCGGCGGGGCAACGGCACCAGAGACAGGATGGGCCTTGCCCGCTGTGCTGGAGGTAATTAGCCAATCCCCCCGATTGGCTACACTGTCTACCTGCACTTTGGGGCATAGGCCGTTATAGCGAATCCAGCCCTGGTCGCCGTCGGCGATAGTTTGAGTGGCCGCCTCCCTAGGAGCGGCCACCACACCGCAAACCCCCAAGTCGCCCTCCGTGGTCGTGGTGGTGAAAGCATCATCCGCGCTGGTGTCCCACACCACCACAGCACCCGTGGACAACGCCCCGCCGCTGTTATTGGTCAGCCAGTGGAACCGCGCCTCGTCCACATCATAGTGGTAAACAACTTGTGCTGTTTCTACAAAGCCACTCTTGCCTTTAGCCATAATCACATATATTGCATCAACTCATAAGCCGAAACGTCATATCGCGGGTCGGGAGCCTGCGTCGTGATAGCATGTTTCTCCTCTATCTGACAATAATACAATGGGACGGCCAATAGCTGATCTCTCCACATCTCTATCATCCGCAGTTGCATGATGGGCTCCTGTCCCCTTGGCCCCCTGTGGGCAATATGCGTAGCAATGCGCTCGATGTAAACCCAATGCTTATTGCCATGCTGGTCATAGTAGAAGGCCGGTTCGATGTCTTCGCCGACGTTGTATAAGAATTCCGCTTGCTCCCGCCAGCCCGTGGGTGTACCCCAATCTTCGGGCTTGGCTTCCATGAACGTCAGCTCCGCAATGTCGCCTTCGCCCGGCCCTTTATGGGGCGATTCATACCGCACCCGCGCCAAGTAGACGACATGCGTCGCTGCGCCATCGGTGTATATCAGCGGTAAATTGTCCTCGGTGCAAGCCTTAAGAAAGTCAACTTGCTCTTTTACAGTCGTCATGATAGCGGTATCGGCTCACCAAGCCGAATGTTCACGACATAAGCATAGACAGCGCTCGGCCTTGGCAGCCACATACAGGTGAAGTGTCTGAGCATAGGCGTCAGCGAAGGCGTCGCCGTGGAGAGCACTAGCTTAAACTGGATGTCACTCTGTACCTCCAAAGCTCCTGCTAAGGGAGCCAGCGATAACTCCTCCTGTGGGCTGGATGTTACATCACCCACTTCCGTCCAGCTTGTCTCCCCGTCCTTGCGGTAGTAGATGGTTATCTTCTGAGCACTCGAACAGTCCCGCGTGTGCAGGATGACGCTCTTCACGGCCTTGGGCGTTTGCGGCATGTTGCCGTCAAAGCGGGGTGTGATGATATGCCCTGAACTCCCAAAGGTGGGATAGGGCATGTCGCTCATGCTCACCAGTTGCCTATAACGCGTATCACCGTCGTTGATAATCAGCCAATCCAACTCTGGACTGTATCCCAAGCCGTGGAAAGGCCTCCCCGAAGCCCCTTTCCAAATGGGATGCCAACCCACACCTGTATAGGCCAGCACACAGGGATAGTCGTTTTCGGCCAAGTCGAACCCCACATAGAGCGCCGATGGCGAAGCCACAAACGCCTTTGGGATGCCGTAACCGTAGCTCTCTTTGGTCAAGTCCCCATACATCTCTGGCGTGATGTCCACAATGGCCGTCTCGCTGAACTTGTAAATCCGCCGCAGGATGTTGAAATAGAGATAACCTTCCCATTCGGCCATTTGGGCAAAGTTGCCGCTCCACAGCCGATTGCGGCAGTCAATCATCTGCACGACATCGCTGCCATCGTAATAGTAAAGGCCATCCTCTTTGCCGATGTAGAGCTTCTGTGCAAACGGGTGCATACTGGTGATGGTCGTGGACGAATCGCCCACAGCAATGGCAGAGCTCCAGGTTGACCCCGCCGTCTCTGTGTAGAATATCTCGTGGCCTTTAGAGCCCCACAACTTTTCATCCCATACAGCCCAATGTGAGCGCGGCACAGTCACGTCAAACCACGACCCCGCAGTGTTGCATTTCCATGCACTAGTGCTATCGCCATAGGCGACGAATAATTCATCGCCCCAGACTATCAGGTCGGTCGGTGCCACATTGCCACTTGACCCCGACCAACCAACACCATCCTCATACCAGCGCAACTGCCCCGTCCCGACAGTGCGCATGTAAATCTTACCGGCAAAGTCCACCGGTTGCGCAGCGGCAATGTCTGGGTCGGTCACCGTCACAGCCGTCGCCAACATCACTCGGCCGTCAATCCGCGTCTCAACCCCCTCGGCCTCATAAAAGCGCGTCTTCTCTGAGCTATCCCATATCTCCTGGCCTAAGCCACCCGACCAGTCGGATTGAGTCCATGGGCGCCATACCCCGCTGCTATATTGCGGTTCACCTGTGGTGCTGATCACAGGGGCCCAATCGTTCACACGTTCTTTTCGATCGCTACCCTTAACGATCATAAAACCGAGTCGCTCGCCGTTGGCTCTCTCAATGGCTATATCATAGAGCTGCCCATCCACCCACACGCCCATATTCAGCTACCTCGACTTGACATTTAGTTGATTATGTGATACAATCATAGAGAAAGGAGGTTGCTATCTTGAGACGTAATCCATTAGACAAAGAATTATTGCAAAAGCTTTACCACGAACAAGGTTTAACTCAGCAAGCCATTGCCAATCGCTTAGGCGTAAGCCCCTCGCATATCTCGCGTGAAATGAAGCGGCTTGGTATACCCATACGCACTCCCTCTGAGTATCATAACCGATACCCCAAATATGATTTTGATGGCACAGACATGGATAAGGCTTACTTGATTGGTTTCCGCACTGGCGATTGGTATGTCAGGCAAGCCGCCGGTGGCACTAACTTTTGCATATCAGTCTGTAGCAACAAGCCAGCCCAACTCCAACACTTCTATGCCTGCTTCGCTGATTATGGACATATCGCAGTCACACAGAACGTAGGGCCACGCCACGATGAAACACGACTACGAGCCTATCTCAATGCTTCTTGGGATTTCCTAGTGCCCAATCCCCACGCTATCCCCGATTGGATATTGGCCGACGATGACTTATTCTTATCCTTTTGGGCGGGCTATACCGATGCTGATGGCACTATCGGCTATCGGACTTTTATATACAGAGGCGTTCCTAAAGTCTCGAAATGGGCACAGTGGAACACCAAGAAAGATAAACAACTACTCCAACAAGGCCGTCAGCGCTTGCATGAAATGGGCTTCCGCCCTTCCAATATCATGAGCGCGAAACGCCAACCCGATACGCGCCACTTTGGCATCTACAATTACACAGGCCTATACAAGTTTCTTACCGCTATCTTGCCTCTTCTCCGCCATGCCGACCGCCGCGCACAGGCTATCAAAACGCTAGAATTTGTCAAAGAGCACTATATTCCGCCCGATGCTTCGGGGCAGTATCCTTGCCCCTATTGCGACTTTGTAGGTACGTCGCCGGGCTCATTACAGGTACATTTATCCCGCTGGTGCCAATACAAGCCTACTCCCACCTCAGAGCAATAGTGTCGGCCAATGGCAATGTCTGATGCTTGACTCGCTCACGCTCGGCCTGCTCGAAGAAGTCCGGCGCCTTCTGCCGGAATATCTGCACATCAGTATGGTGTCCTTGAAGACACTCCATATTTGCAAGTTCCCACAAGGCCCTCGGTAACAAAAACGCCTCCGGCACTTCCGTCTCATCCGAATCGCCGCTTAGCTCAGGATATTGTTGGTTGTAGTACACCTGGACGATGTAGCCGTCCCGGTTGTCCACAAAGGTCTTATCGAAACAGAGCTCCCAAGTGTCGCCCTCGCGTCGCTTGTACACGCTGCCACGCAACTGGCGATATACGGGCGTGGCGGTAGCGGAGGTAGCACACCACACCTGCTGCGGCCCCCAAGGAGCGCGGGTCAACGCCGTCAATGTGTAGATATAGCTCCCTTCGGCGAGCGTGAACGAAGTCACGGCCACCGTCTTGATGTCTGGCCATGCAGCTTGGATTGCCAGGTTGATAGCGAGGTTCTTCTGCGCAGCCGTCCAGATATTGTTGCTATTATCGCCCGTAAACGTGTTGATGTCATCACGCAACGCGCTAAGAGTCTTTGCCATAATAGCGTCCCCAACTAATCTCCAGATATGTAGTGCTGAAATCCATCAAGCGGTAAAATCCAATTTCTATCCCCAACCAGTATCCGCCGAAGCGAATCCGCCACACCTTTTTCATGCTTTTTTCTCCGCCAATTTCTCCCGGATGAACGCATCCCAACGCCGCACCACCCTCTCCCAGCTATAAGTCGGGGCTAGCTTTAGCCCCTTCCGGCTGTATTCCTTCCACAGTTTCTCGTCACGCAAAAACTGCACAATGGTGGCTACCCATTCATCATCATTGATGGGGCGAGGCAACATCGCCGCCGCTTGGCTCCATAGCTCTGGCAGGCAATCGGCATCGCTGATGATGGCAGGTGTGCCCGCCGCCAGGCATTCTAAAATCGTGATACAGAACCCCTCCGAGGGGATGGGCGGGTCGCAGGGATAAACTAGCAATTGCGCCTGCATTTGCTCCCTAGCCAAAGTTTTCTGTCCCACTCCGCCCCTAAAGGTAACGCCTGGCTGATTTAAGCGTGTCTTAATAAACCACATGTTTTGGGCGGCATAATCCATCGCCCATTTCCGGCCCTCGAAGTTCTTTTCAAATTCATAGAAGATATGGAGCGTGGCTTCTGGCACCTGCTCCCGTATCCTAGGCCACATCCGTAGTAAATGATGCAATCCCCTATCCGGCGAGCTGCACCATACTATTCGCCCCGGTATACGCTTCTCCCGCTTGGCATACCGCGCTAAGTCCACGCCGTTGGGCATGATATAACAACGTTCTGGGAGGATGTGCTCGTTGTATTGGCAAATGCGCCCCTTATGCCATTCGGACTTCGGCGTATACCAATCAATCTCATGCTGTGGCTTGACCTTGGGATGATTACACTGTAATTCCAGAATCTTGAGATGGGCGCAAGGATGATAGTCGAATATGTCGGCCCCATCCCAACTTATAAACACATCGTAGCATTCGTGTGGGTTGTATTGCTTGGCACTCACCCACTTCACGCCGTCGTATACGCCCGGTTTGTCCACGTGACTGTAGAATACGGTGACATTGTATCCCAGCCGCGCCAGGCCCCTGGAGACGTATATCATCGCCGTCTCCGCGCCGCCGAGCATCCTATCCTCATTGAGAATCTCCGGCGTGAAGGCTCCCCAATAGCCCAATTGCCCGCCCCAAATGGCGAGCTTAATACCCAATTCCGGCTTCTTTGAGGATTTTTTGCCGCGCCTCATATAGCTCCTTTCTCGTGATCCCCGATGTCCATGTCAAGGGCTTAAAGGCATCGGGATGGGTCTTGTAAATGCACTCTGTAAAGTCCTTGTATTGGAAGTGGATATCATACTCCTCTGGATGTAAGGTGATAGGCGTCTTGGGATAAGGCACATAAAACACCAAATCCATCTTGTCGGGGCGGTTCTCCAATATCCAGCGCCGCGTCTCTTCGATTGTCTGCTTGTCTTCCCCCGGCAGGCCCAATATCAAGAAGCACTTGGCAGCAATGCCCACCTGCTTGCACCATTGGACGACCTGCGTGTTTTGTTCCACAGTCGTCCCCTTGTTGATAATATCCAGAATCTTCTGGCTACCACTCTCAATGCCGATGCCGACCTCTACACAGCCCGCTTCCCTCATTGCCTTCAACATCGGCAAGTCCACCGTGTCCGCCCGGATGAAGCAGCGCCAATAAAGGCCTAAAGGCTTCAGGAGTTCACAAATGCGATATAGCCGCTTCTTGTTCAGCGTAAAAGTATCATCGAAGAACATCACGGCGCGGTAGCCCATATCATATAATCGGGCAACCTCTTCGTAGACGTTTTCGGCGCTGCGTTGGACACAGCGGTGGCCCCAGATTGCCGCGCAGCAAAAGCCGCAGTGGAACGGGCATCCCCGGCTGGTGAACATGGTGGTGGCATCGCGTCCCCCAACATCGAAATGATACCGATGGGCCTGGCTGCGATTGGGGAATGGTATATCGTCAATGTGCATCAAGCTCTGTCTTGTCCCTATGCGAGGCGTCTTAATGATGCGGCAATGTGTGTCTGCAAGCACAGCATTGATCCATTCCTCGCCCTCGCCCACCACAACCGTGTCGTAGCCCCACTCCAACATCTGTTCTGGAAAGAGCGTGGCATGAGGGCCGCCCACTATCTTGCGGCCATCCAGTAGCTTCGCCAGCTTTTTAATCTCCCCGGCCTGCGGCGTTGTTCCACTCACCAGGTAGGCATCAAAGCCCGTTGGAATTGGGTCGGCGTTGAGGTCGAAGTACTCCACTTCATGCCCCGCCCGCTCTAAGACGCTCCACAGATACCACAGGCCAAGCGGCGGGTGGACGAAAGGGTCAATGAGAAAGGGCGTTGCGGGCCACACCAATGCGACCTTCAATGATTTCCTCCGCTGCCTTATAGGCCTCTTCAGCGCGCCGCCACAAGATCATGACGGAAACGACAAAGAGTATCGGCGTTAGCACCAACGCGCCAACGGTGGTAATGATAAAATGCTTGAGCAGTTCTCTAATCACTCCTTAATCGCCTCCACATAAAGCGATTGCTCTTGGTGGTAGTCCTGCGTTTCGGCCTGCATCACTGGTGAATGGCTTTCACCCGGTCGCATGGGCACAATCCGCTTGAACCCAGCCATCTCTAGCGCCTGCTTCAAGCCATCCCAAGTATAGGCATGTTGGTGACCTGTATACTCTTCACGCCCCGAAAGCGCCCCGAACAATATGCAGGCCAGCTTATTGTCCTCGTTCAATTGCTGGTAGATGGGGGGCTGGCAATGGGCAAAGTCGCCCATCTCACGGCGCACCCATTTTTCCAGCAACAGCCCAAAGTCGGGAACAGCAAGCCGCATTACCGCCCCGCGCTTCATCACCCGATGGCATTCCCGTAAGAAACGCAAGGCCTCAATGATGTTCAAATGCTCCAAGAAATGAGAGGCATAGATAAGGTCCACACTGTTGTCGGGATAGGGCAATCCCCAGCGCACATCCCGCAGGATGATGCCGGGCCCCGGCTCTTTATCTATGTTGTGCCACCCTGGGAAGGTGTAGGGCCCACAGCCAATGTTAAGCTTTATCATAATCTTCCCACTCTCTTAACCACTCCTCGGCCACACCCTCCCAACTGAAGTTGGGAGCATAAGCTTTGCCCTTGGCCGCCCACTTCTTGCGGAAAGCCGCATTGGCCAGCAGGCTTACAGCAAAGCCGATAAACATCTGCTGATACCGCCCGCTGGCCACATAGCCCGGCACCAGGATACCCCTATCCCCCACCGTCTCCGGCAAAGCCCCGCAGGTTGACGTAAGAATCGCCAAGCCCGCCGCCATTGCCTCCATTGCGGTGATACAGTTGTGGATGACCACACCACCGGCCACAAAGTTGTGTGTGCCCTCGACTTCCATGTTGTAAACGTCTTCATACCCATAAAAGGACACAGAAGCCACGCGGTGATTGGCTTGTTGGATTTTCCTACGGGCCAGGCGCGCACATTCCCGCGAACAATATTTGGCCGTTTCCAATCTGTACAGTTGTACTTCAAACTCTTTGCCACAATATTGGCAATGCAATTTAACTCTTTTGCGGCGAGTCCGCCCCCTACGAAAGACAAACTCCCGCCGCTCCTCCTCGGTCATGGAATTCCACAGCGCATGGCCCGCTATCGAGGCACGGCGGCGTTTCTCTTCAGGTGTCAGGCTAGCCCACCATTGTTCAAACCTCGCCTTTCGTTGCTTCACGCTGATTTTGCTTGGCGGGCGTTGATTGGCAAACGTTTTCTTGGCATGGGCCGAGGGGCTAAGTGCTTGTAGGTTCCCAACCTCATTATTGAAAGCATTGCCATCAATGTGGTCTATGTGATAACCCTTAGGTATTGTCCCGTGCGCCCACTCGTACACTAAACGATGCTCATGCTTCCAAGGGCCCTCACCCGTTCCTACCTCTACGGATATACGTTTTTTAAGACTAACAACTCGGTCGCCAACAGCCAATTGGCTAATAGGCACCCATCCCCGCTCATAAGTCAAAACAAGGTGATCGGGTGTAGCCTTGAGGCAAGTGCCATCATCCCATTCAACCTTCCAAACTTCGGCTCGGCTACGGGTTTTCTTGACCCATTTGACCGTGCTCAATACAAAGGTGCCTGTCTGTTCGTCATAAGACCACACGGGGAATTCGCTGCGCCCCACCAACTCCTTAATAGGCACGCCAAGAGGATATTTGCTGTAGTCTCGCGGCATGTCAATGAGAGTATCACCTGTGCAACATGATACCTCCAGGAAGGCAGTCGGATAGAACCAGCACCCTGCCGATAGGAATTCGAGAGCTAGTTCGTCCTGATTCACCCGCCCATGCCAGACGACATTGGGCGTTGCCTCAATCTGTTTCTCCACTTTCTGCTTAAACTCACGCAGTTGGGGCACTTTTTCGATGTTTTGCCAGCCATAGTAAAGGTGCAGTTCGGCGTCTGGCACAGCCCTTAAGATGACCGGCCACATTGCCAAAAGGTAATCCAACCCCCGGTCGGGGCTTGAGGCATAGACCACTTTATGCGGATTGCGCTTTACATCCCGGTCAAAACGGGAGAGGTCAATGCCGTTGCGCGTGGGCTTGAGATTGTTCAAGAAACCATAACACATCTGTAAATAATCCGAGTGCCACTGGGAAACGCCCATGATCCGGTCGAAGAAGTGCCCGCGCTCTGGCGTCATGTTGCCGCCCAGGTGCAAATCATGCACCCATAGCCACTTGACCTTGCCTCCCGCTTGGGCATCGGCCAGCAGCAATCCAGGAAGCCGCCAGCCTACCAGAAGGTCGGGCTGCATATCCGGCTTATACCAGGTGTACGGCCAATAGCCCACCCCTTCGTATTCGCCCGCATATTTACCGCAGTCGTTGAAGACATCCACGTGCCAGCCCGCCTTAGCCAACAGTCGGGCCATGTGGATAACCGCCGTCTCGCTACCTCCAATGCCGCCCTTATGTAGCGAAGGCGGCCCCCATTCCTCCAAACTCTTCCCGCAATAGAAGACGGCCCACGGGCTATCGGTTGACCGTTGGCGGAAGGCAGCTTTTGTTACCCTTTTGCGAACTTCTGGCACGTCCATTAACTCTGGCGGGATAGGCGTTTGGAGCACCGCTGCATCCGGCGCGCCTTCCCAAAATTTCAGCAGCCCCGCCGCTTTGGTGCGTAACTCCAAGATGTAATCGTAAATCTCCAACTTCTTCTTAAGGTGCTCCGAGTTGGGCGACACCTTCAAGGCGTCTATCACAATCTGTCTGGCCGTCTCCAAATCGCCAATGTGATAGTAGGCGATGTTGGCGAATAGTGCGGGATTATACGTGTAATCCAGGGGATTGGTGAAGATAGCCGCGTCGGGCACTTTGGCCATGCGTCCCAGCTTGTCCCACCAAACGGCCTTCTCATATCGCCCCATCCTGGTATAGGCTTCGCTGATCCCGAAGTAAGGATCGGCCCAGTCGGGAAAAAGGACGATGGCCTCTAGGTTTTTTTCAATGCATCTTCGGTAGTCCCCCAAGAGGCAGTAGCAGTCCGCCAGGAAATGAAGGGCTTGCCATCTCTCCTCCAGCGCGGATTCCAAGCGCAGGTAACGCTCATACCACAAAGCCGCGTTCTCCCAATCGCGGAGCGCATAATACTGATGCGCAATATAACACAGTGTACGCTTATCGTTAGGATTCTCTTCATAATCCATCTCCAGAAGCTTGAGATTGCGCTCCGGGTATCCGCGTCCAGTGGGGCTACGATGTAGCACCACAATGTCGGCACTACGGGCGAATTTGGTCGGCCCCAAGGCCTTTAACCCCTCATGCACCCGCCGAATCCACGTCCACCCTATGCTCCGTTTAACGGCCCTCTCCCTGGTGAGGATGGTGATACAATTGCCGTTGTCGTCGAAACCATAGAAATAGGCCAGAAGCAAGCAGCCATAGCCTTGCTTGTCCAGCTTTTCAATAAGCGGTCGCAGCTCTTCGGCATTGTCCAATACGTCGTCAGCGTCCAGCCAGAAAGCCCAATCGGTGGTCAGTTTTTTGTAGACTTCATTGCGTGCTTGAGCGAAGCTGGCAATGCATTCGCCATAGTCCTCGAATTGGAATTTAGGCAGCCATGTCAGGTCAACGGCTTCGCCGCCGAATTCCTCCACTATTTGGCGTGTCTCGCCTTCCCAGCCCTCTTTGCTGGTGATGCCGACAACAATCTGGTCAAACTTGACTGGCTTAACGCTCTCCAAACAAGCTCGCAAACTCTCGGTCTCGTTGCGGCAAATAAGATGTAGCCCGATTGTAACAGACATATTCCTCCTTTTCAGAATAGCGCCCCCGTTGCTCCCCGGCTGTAATATTGGATAACGCGGTCACGCTCCTGCCGGGCCTTCTTGATTTCCTCCAACATCCCAGCAATGATGCCCGGCACTTCCGTGGGGGTATTGGCTGGGATGTGAAAGTGAAAGCCCTGCCAGCCGATGTCCTCATCCCGGTCACTCGTCACTACCACCGTCCCGCTCTCTTTCAGGAGCTTGCGGAAATACGTTTCGCGGTCGGCAATTTCCTTCTCAATCTCTGCCTCCCGCCTTTTGCGCTCCGCCTCAAGCCTGGCCTGATACTTGGCCTCATATTCAGCCTCAAGCTCGGCCCTAAGCTCCTGCTTGATGCGCTCGATTAGACTACGCTCGATTAGACTACGCCCCTCCAACTTCTTATCCCAGCGGGTGACGGTGCTGGGATGGACACCCAACTGCTCGGCAAACCACTTCTTGGGCTTGTCAGGATGCTTCTCTCTCAGCTCCAGATATTGCTGGAACTTGTCCATCGTCTACTCCTTGTCGTTCCTCTTGCCACTCCATCAGCCGCCTACAGGCCATGACCAAATCGGCCAATGCGTGAAGAAACGTCAGGCCACTCGAATAGGCCCCATATACCGTTTCGTTACCGTATCTGATTTTGACTTCGATAGAAAATTTATCCATAAGTCCAGGAAGGGGAGCCCCTGAGAGCCCCCAAGGGCTCCCCACTACCCTCACGCTTAGGCAGCCTGCTTCTGGGTGGTGACGTGCTCCAGACGCACGATCGCGTTCTGATCCAAGATGACACAGGCGTGAGCCAATCTGTTACTTTTGTGACCATCCCTGCGGGATGGCGGGTGGTCATTTCTGCCACCTCTGCACGTTCATTTCCGTGCAGTTCGGACTATGCCATCACTCTTACGAGTGCGCCGTCTCTAGTCTCTACACACGCCCACACTCCCCCACAGGAGTGCTGCTTGGCTCGGCGTCGCCATCTCAGGTTTCCGCCGAATTTACGGCGTTTTACAAGGCCAACTCCGTCAGCCTTCCATCCATGCACCCAATACTGTGCCAACGGATCAGTCTTCGTCGGCGTCGCGGGCACGAAGTACGTCTGAGCCGCCATAGCATCCAACTCGGTAATTCCGTAGGCATTCTTGCCGATGAAGAGGGTGCCGTATACGTCCGCTCCCGAAAGGCCCAAGCTGGCGTAAATCTTGGCGTTGGAGGTCACGACAAATTTGACCCCCAAGTAGTCTCCGATTTCGCCAGTGAACAAGGGGTTGTTGGGCCCACGCGGAGCAGCCCGCTGGAACGCCTCGTTGATGTCATCATCGGCAAACATATCCGCCTCGGTGTCGGGATGGATGCAATCTGTTACTTGCATGACCCCATCATTACCCTACCATTACGATGGGGCGGGCAGGCATGTCTGCCTACCTCTGCGCCTTCCACATTAGGTTATACGCGCAGTTCGGACTGTCGCACCATCTCCGCAATGGAGAGCCCCTCGCTCAGTCTCTACACCCCGGCCCATGCGGGCCGTTGGCTCGCGGTAACCCACCTCTGGGTGTCCCCCGAATTCAGAGAGGTTTTTCATGCAACCTCACGGCTGCATGGCACCATGCCGATGCAAATATACTTCCCATCCACTACCGGCTGGATGTTGTTCCTCTTCAAGGTCTTGACGGCTCGACGGATTTCGGCTGCCGTCAGGAGCATGCCGCTGCCCACCTGGCCACGCGAACCGGCTGTGGAGGCATACAAGACGTTAGAGCCCGATTGAAGGACCTCACGGTCAATAATATCCAGGGTGAGGCCCATCTGTTCTGATCTGTTACTTGATGACCTTGGAACATTAATGTTCCAAGGCGGGCGGTCATTTCTGCCGCCTCTGCATGTCGCCATGCAGTCCGGACTCTCCCTTCATTGCGCCCTATAGGGCGCAATGCCCCCCGTCGAGTCTCTACACCTTCCCGATACGAATACCGGGCTTGGCTCGCGGTTGTCTCAAAGAGACTTTCCCCGAATTTGAGGGGTTTACCCTGGGCGAACAGTTCACCCATGAGCTCCGCAGTCTCGGCCAGCACGTTGTCAATCGCCTGCGTCTCCACAAGGTCGCTACCACGGATGTAATCCAATCTGTTACTTTGGTGACCACACTATTAGAGTGTGGCGGGTGGTCATTTCTGCCACCTCTGCATGTTTCCATGCAGTTCAGGCCGTCGCTTCATCCTCTCGGATGCCGTCTCGCTCGGTCGTTGCGGCTGCTCCTACGGCGTTGAGCTTCCGCATCTTATGATACAGCTCCTCACGCCGTAGTAGCTCCCTCTGTTTTACCTCCTCGGATTGATTACGCCTGTCCACATAGTTGAGAATAAAATCCAGGAGGATTTCGGCTTGGGGCCTTTTCACTCGTAAGTAGGGCAACACCAAACACAACGCCCGGAATACACACCTACGCCCACTTACGACCCAGCGGTAAATTGGCCTTCGGCCATCAGAGGGAGCGCGCTCTATGCGGACACTACCGCCCAAGTGTTTGGCCAACAAGTCTATTGGCTCTTTGTCCACCATGCCCACGCTTATGTAAGTAGTGTATCGAGTATCCTTAACGTGGAACTTGGGGTTGGGCTTCATCTTACAGATTCTAAGCGTGCCTTCGCCGTCTAGAATCCCCGCCAAGTATCCGTATAGAGCCGCTTGCCTCGGGTCATCATGCAGGATTGCCATTGCAATCTCCTGTTTAGACTTTCCCGGTATTCAGAGACGGTTTTACTACGGCAATTCCCATTACCGTACTGGCTGATCGTCACAGTGACAGCGGTCATGCTCAAGTTGCTGCCTGAAGGGGGCGTGCCCTCAGTCAGGGCAGTCGTCGCAGCAGCAAGAGACTTGAACTTCCTGAACTCAATGCTCTTGCCCGCGCCTTTTGGGATATTGCGCTTCTGCGCAAACTGCCCGTGAACCAGATTCATGTTTGTTACTCTACCCCCCCCGCTAGTGTGGGGGATAGGGCCTGGTCATTTCTGCCAGGCTCTGCATGTCGCCATGCAGATCAGACTATTTCATGCTCTCCGCCTTTAATCGTATCGGCTGAGAGCCTCGCCGTATAGTCGTTGAGAGCGCGATCTTGGGTTGCTTGGCAGGCAATTGCCGGAATCGCTCCAAAAAGCTCATTTCCTTGGCGATTTCTTCCTCGGTTCGTGCCTTGTGGGGCAAGCGGCGACCATGCCAATCACGCTCCCAGTCTCTATCATTGAACCGGCTGGCCTGCTTCCACTCCGCAAATTCGAGGATTAATTCAGCTCGCGGCTTCTTGCAGGTCAAGTATGGCAAAACAATCCTCAGCAATCGCACAACAGAGTTAATGCGACACACTGTGATTGCCACGGAATCATGCCAATGTTCCCGGCCCTTTTTCCCTTGGTGGCGGTTGAGCGTGTAGTAATAATGCACTCCCCACCGGGAATAAATCTCACTTAGGCGGCGTAACAGGCTAAACTCCGTGCTTGTCACAGAGATTTTAATGCCAAGCGATTGTGTGCCATTGCCCTTATTCCTGACCTCATATAAGCCGCATGAGCCTTCGCCATCCAAAATGCCTGCCACCCATCCGACCTCGATTGGGTCGGGATCGCGTCTGCTAGTTGTCTCCACCATGGGTCTTTTCCTCCTTTGGGGCCAACGGATACACGAGACTTTCTAGCATAAGGCGAGTTTGCAATTAGCGGTCACCCGCTAATGGCCCTATATAGCTAAGGCAAGGCACGCTCAAGCAGCTTTTTGTCGTAATCCTGCTGTTACCCCATCCTGAAGGATGTGGCTTGGTCATTTCTGCCAAGCTCTGCAACTTCACTTCGTTGCAGTACGGACTGTGGCTTACCCCTATGCCGTCGCACAGGGCCCCCCGCTCAGTCTCTACCGCTGCCCGCCACATTCTGTGTAACGATAGTGCCCTTTCCGGTAATCATCGTGACACAAAATGTGCTGCTTGCCTCGGCGTGACCATCTCAGGCTTCCGCCGAATTCAGGGGGGTTTGACGCCTGCATTACTGCAAGCGGACGCATCACGTATACGTCTTCGCTTCTAGCGTGAGGGTAGACGCCAAAGTCTCGATATTAGCCATCTTCCCTCACCTCATATTTAATTGTTAAATGCGCCCCAATTCCATCATTGCGATCCGCTGGGCGGCCTCTTTCGCCGGAAGTTTGTGCTTCTTCATGTACTGCTTTGTCTTCTCGATGAGACGCCCCAACTCATCCGGCTTGACCTTCTCCAGCTTCCGCAACAACTCCTCGGCTATGATTGACTCGTCACTGAAGGGCCGCAGCGTAGCCCAATCGAAGGGCGCTGCTGCCATGCCCTGCGTGCCGCCAACCACATCGAGGGCGCCCGCTTCTTTGAGGCGCGTTAACTGCTCGCGCTTTTCTGCGCGTTTCTTGGCCGTGGTCGCCTTCGCTAAATCTTCTCTCACAATGCGCGCAACAGAGGATAGGAAGGCTTCCGGGCTGGATTCGTCCAAGCGGGGATCGTAGCGGTTCACTCCGAATTCTTTGCAAACGCTCTTGATATACTCTTCCCGCTGCCTCTCCGCTTCCATTTGCGCCCGGTACGCGCGCAACTCCTCCAACTCCTGCATTAAGGTCGCACGCTCCGAAACCTCCCGCGTCTGTCGCCGCACAGCCTCCAACTCCTCCGGTTCGAGGTGCTCGGCCAACAGCGCCTCGTAGTATTGCTGAAGGCTCTCTAGTTGGCTCTTCACGGCCTGTTGGGTGCGGGCAACATCTCGGTCTATCTTGGCCTGGGCGCGCCGGAAGGCTCTCTCTTCAGCCTCCCTAATCGCCGCCGCTTTTGCCTCCTCGATTAGACGCAAGATGTCTTCGGGTAACTCTTTCTTCTCCTCTTCTTGTGCCTCCTCGCTCGGTGCTAGCTCTTCCTGCTTTGGCTCCTCGACAACCTCATCAGGATTGTCTTGGTTCGCGTCCAAGCGGGTCTTCTCCTCATCCATTATCTGTAACCTCCTCGGTTAGTTTTTTGCTCCTTTACCATCGCCTATACCAGCGCAACTTAGGCGCTCTCCGCACCCGCCTGCGCTTGGGCTCTGTAAGCGCCAGGTGCGCCGCCAGGCTTTGGGCTAATGCCGCAAGCCATTCCGGTGATTTGTCTTGTAGCCAGGCCGCCAAATCGGGATACCGCCGCAAGAACCATCCTCTCTGCGCTTCGGGCAAAAGAAGATAGCTCTGTATCAGCTCCAAAAGCCCCTTATCCTCCATGCCCTCGGCGAATTTCCACCAATCGGTGGCCATATCCTCCAATGTCTCACGCTTCGTCTTGCGGCGTCTGCGGCCCCGCCTCCGCTTTGGCTTCGGTGTATACGGCTGCCATGTCGGGTAGAGCCACTTGACCATCACCGGATGACTGGCTTTCCATTCGTCCATGAAGCGCCAGGCCGGTTCCAATTGCTCACGCAGGGCCTTGCGTTTGTTGAACTCCCACCATTTCAGCTTAGAATAGGCGTCCATCAACTCGGAGTAATTGGGGACGATGGAACGCACGGCCTCCCACATTTCGGCCCGTTCACGCAAGGCCTGGTCGTATTCCGCCGCCAGCTCCGGTGATACGCGCTGGAACCGTCCACTTGGGGCTTGCAACCCCGCTTCCGTCAAGGCCGCGCCCGGCCAGGGCTTGGGTTCATAAGCGCCCCATTCCTTCAGGAATTCCGCCTCCGCAGCCTTGACTGCCGCGCCCCTGGCCTCTGCCATCTCAGGCAATAAGCCAGGGTCAAGCCCGGCATAGTTGAGCCAGTATATCAGCTCTTCATCGGTGATGGCGTCGTAATCCCGCGTCTTCTTGTTGACAAAGAGCCTCTGGAAGCGGTCGCCCAGCGCCTTCTTCAAGCGCCTCTTATCCAGCGCGGGCAAGGCCATGTAGAACTCCCACAGGTCGCTGATGGCCCTATCCCTTGGGCTCATGCCCCGGCGCCGGACTTCTTTAAGCCCCGGCAGGGTGATGTCCCGATAAATCTCCGCAAGCTGGTCGTATGTCCAGCCCTTCTCTGGATACATCGCCAGCACACGGGTGATGAATTCGGTGGCGGGCCGAGCCGGATAATTTGAATAATATTTATCAAATAACTCGGCCCGCTCCGCCCCGCTCAAGCCCTCGGCCTCCGCAAACATGGCCTTCTGAGCAGGGTTGATGACCGTCTCTTTGTAAACTCGCCACAGGGCCTCTTTGGGGTCATCGTTGCGGCGCAGATAACGCTCCAAGCGCGCACGGGTGAGCCAGGATAGTTGCGGTATCTTGCCCTTAATGCCCATTTCCCGCAACGCGCTCTTATCGAGATAGGGCAGCCACTTCTTGGGATTGTTCAGGAACTCATCGCGCGCCCGGTAGAAGGCATCCCAATCAATCTTGCCCTCTTTGTCCTTAAATTGCTCTGGCTGAATGGCATAGTAGGCTTCAGCAACCGGCCGCAATGCTTTGTCTTCATAGTAGGTTTCGATCTCGCTGGGCGTCCAGCCCCAGAACGAGGGCGTGCGCACTATGTCTTTGTATTCATCATCAAGTGCATCTAACTCTTCCTGCCGCTTGCGGTATATCGTCTGCCGAGCACGCCAATCGCCCAATGGGACTTTATCCAAGTCTTTGGCATAGCGGTCATAAATGGCCCTGCGCTTGTCGTAGTATTCGCGCTCCCTGAATTGCACCACCCGTTCGGGGCCAGGCGTCCAGAGCAAGCCCCGGCTTGTATACCACGGATTGGCCTCATACCACTTCCGCCTGGCCTCTCGAATCTCCGGCCCCTTTTCCCCGGCTCGCTCTCGCTCGTAAATCTCCGCCAAGCCCTCTGCACGCCGGATGCGCATTTCGCCCTTCGGTAGCAACCTGGGCCGAATGCCTAGAAAATAGGATACCGCCGTTGGGAGTTGTTTTAAGATAGCCGCCCGATTAACCGCCTCCTCCCATATTGGCCCCTGGTGATACATTGGACTGGCCGGGTTCAAGACGGCATCGCGCTCCTCCGGTGTGATCTCCTCATTGGCCGCCATGTCCAATACCATGCTCTCCGGCCAGTATTCTGCTTCATAGCCCGCCGCTTCCGGCAGGCCCAAGCCCACACGGAAGGGCTTTTCGATGTTCAATCCGCCGGGCGGGATCCAACCGAAGCGCTCCGGCCACTTCTCCCGCATGTAAGCGGTCATGCCCTTCAACACGCCCGTCTGTGGGAGAATATACCAAATATTCTCCCGCTTGCCCCGCGCCATATCCAAGGCCACCTGTAGCGGCCAATGCGGAGCCATGCCGAAGATGTGTTGCAAGTCAGCCAGCCTGTCCAAAGCAGTCTTGGCCTCATTGTTATCGTCCCAATCCACTTTGGCCAAGTAATTGAACGGCCAGACTCCCACGTGGGGAAAGATGAAGGGCATGATGTCAATAGGGACGCGCTTCTCTGCCCATTCCGGTAAAGCTTCGGCCACACCCTCAGGCGCAGGCACAAAGAGGGCCGTCGGCCCGTAGCGCCTGGGGAAGCCCATCTCCTCATTGATGCGCTCGATAGCCTTGCGCATACGGTAATAGCTTGTGACCGTCCAGGGCTTGGTAATCATACGCATGGCCGCCTGATAGCCGGTGCGTGTAGGCCAGAAATGGAACGGGAAGAATAAAGCGATTAGACGGTCAAGCTCATAGCGCTTGTCATAATCGTAAAGAGCCCGGTTGACGACCTCATAGGCCCATTGCAATTTAGCCATGTTCGCGTCTTCCCTGGCAGGCACAAGCACCTGCTTCACCCTATCCAGGAAGACACGCTTTAGCTCTTCGACCACCGGCTCTGCTTTATCGCGGGTGATGCCCTTCTTCAGGCGTTCGATAAGCTTTAGCTCTGCCTCACTTGCCGACCGCACGCCCTTGGCATAGCTGGGCATCCCACTGGTCATGGCAGCCGCGCGGGATAGCGCTCGTGTGGCAATGCGCTCATAATCCTTCGCCGTGCTGCCTTTGAACCGCTTGGCCTGCTTCCGAGCCCATTCTGCAAAGTCGCCCAGCCACTTGACGTATTCATCCGGCGGCTCTGCCTTGCTGATGTCGGTGACCGGAACACTGAACGCCCGGCCCTTCTCTGGGTCGTATACCCATGTGAGCACAGCGCCCGAACGAACGCGCGCTGTCCTAGCTGCAATGCCATCCCCTTTCGGCGTATGCACCCAATCAGCCGGCTGCACGCCGCCAGGTAGAATCTTGGGCGGGGCCTTGGGCTTGGCTACTTTCGGTGCCTTCGGCTTCGGCGCTTTCTCTATTGCCTTGGCCGCCTCCGCCTCTGCCTTGAGCACTTCATCAAATTCCTCAAGCGGCGCTTCAGCAATCGGCTTCAGTTCATCCCACCAACCCTGGGCCTTTGCCAACTTCTCGATGTCATCTAATTCCGCTTGGACAGCAGCCCGCCTAATGGGGGAGGCGTTCACCCGTGTGAGACCGGCCAATAGCTTTTTCCGGCTCTTATAGCGGTTAAGATCGCCCTCCCACCTCTTCGGCTTAGTGACCTTCGGCGGCGCAGCGGCTTCCTCTACAAGTTTCGGCTCCCCCACAATCTCCCAGCCGGACGGCCTGGCGAATTCACGCAGTTCATCCCACCAGCCCTCGGCCCTAGCCCTTTCAGCAATTTCGTCCAGCCTTGCACGGATACGCCCCGTCTCGCTCTCAGGATAGCCCCGGTCAATGTAGTCTCGTAACTGGCGTATCAGCCGCTTATACTCCGCCACCTCATCGGCGTGGACGACCTCCATCGCCTTCTTCATGCCCAGCTTAGCACGCAAGGCATTGGCCTCGGCGCGTAAGTCCTTCTCTAGCTTGGGGGCTATGGCACGGCCCAATCGCTTCTGCTCATCCAGGAAATTCTCGATGGTCTCCAGCCGCTTGCGAGCCTCGTTCTTGGTCATCTTAGCCACACGTTCGGCCATAGTGGTGGGCTTCTCCGCTACCTTGGCGACTTCTGGAACCGCCTCAACTGCGGCCTCCTCCACCCTCGCCGCTTCAACGGCCTCGGCCACTTCTTCGGCCTTGGGGATAATCTTCTCACCTTCCTCCACCGCTTCCTTCGGCAATGAGGCCAACTCCGCCTTCAGCGCCTTGATGCGGCCCTTGAGCTCTTTGACCTTCTTGTGGGCGTCTACATAATCCCGAACGGCCTGGAGCAAATCCTCTTGGGAACGGAAGCCCAGCTCGGTGGCCATATCATCGGTAACCGCATACTCCCACGAGACTAACTTGCCCGTGGCCCTGTCACGCACACGCTTGAAGGTGCCCGTGTGATAGTCCCACAGCTTGAAGACCGTCTTCTGATCCAAGGGCTGGGCCTTGAGGTAATCCTGCAACGATTCCAGATATTGCTCCGTCTGGTAAAGTTCGGCCTGGAGATCCGCCGCCTTCTCCGCCGCCGTCTCGACCTCTTTGATGGCCTTCGGCGCTTTTTCGACCACGCCCTCAAGGGCAGGATGACCGCTCAATAGCTGATAGGTGGGCGTATTGGCTTCGGCCATCTTTGCCCATAGGTAATCCTGCCACTTCTTGGCCAATTCCGGCTGCTCCTCGATGAACCGCCGTAGCTCCGTGAGTTTCGTTGGGAAGGGAATGTCGGGGCTGACGTGCTTGGCCCAAGCGCGCCGGGCATATTCGCCCTTCTTCCACATATCGAGCTCATAGGCGGCCTTCGCCATCTCGTCGGCGCTCATCCACAAGCCTTCAGCCGTCGCCCCGCGTTCGGTCATCTCGCGCACCATCGTGGCGTAGGTGCGCTTGACAATCTCCTCTGGCTTGCCTTTACGGAATTCCTCCGCCGCCTCGATGCCCGGAAGCAACGCCGCCTCTTTGGGCTTCACCGTGACGGGCAGGTTCTCCAGTTGCTCAGCCCGAGCCAGTCGCTTCTCAATCTCCGCCGCGACTTCATCCACGCCTTTGGCCAACTTCTCGGCATCATCCCCGGCTTCATCCACGACTTCCTGAATGGCCTTGACGAAGCCAGGCGAAACCTCCTCGGCATCGTCAATATAGCGAGCCACCAAGGTGAGGCCACTTAAGGCCTTCTCGGTGTTCTCGATAAGCTCCTCGCCATTGAGGGATTGTCTCCACGCTGCAATCAGGTTGGCCTTAGTGTTGGGATCAATATAAGGCCACAGGTCATCAAAGGCCGAGAGGTCAATCAGCCCACCCGGGCGCCAATAGAGATCGTCGAATTTCTGGCAGGCCCGATAGGATGCCCCATACCGCGCCCAGGCCTCGCCCAGCAGCGGTATGTTGCCGCTGTAAAGGCGTCGGCCCAGGTCGGCCAATTCCCGGATGATGGGCAATCCCCGCTTAGGCCCTCTATACTCCCGCGTCAAGCCCAAGCCGCGCTGAAACTGCGCCGGGCTGAAGCCAAACGAGCGAATCATGTAATCGTCAATATGATTATGCGAAGCGAAGGACAGCAACCCGTCATACGTCAGAAAACTCACATTGCCCGCCGCATTCCTGATAAGGGCCCTGGGAGAGATGCCCATGTAGAAGTCGGCCATAAAGCTCTTAAAGCCCTGGGCATACTTCTCCGCCGTGCTGGGCGGCTTCACACCATAAAGCTCGTTAGTCACCTTGATGGACTTGTCATAAAGCTCGCTCAGAAAGTCCATCAGCTTGAACTCACGGTCGGGCTTCAGCGTGCGGAAGCTGTCAATGTCCATCATCTTGAGCGCCTTCCGCACCTCATTGGCCGCCGGGGATTTGACGAACGAGCCGAATTCGGGTGGCAAGCTCTCCGGGGCCTCCACAAAGCTCTTGAGCAAAATCTTGGCTTCATCCGGTGTCTTGGCACGCCGCAGCACCAATCCTGTGAAACTGTTAAGGTGCCTATCCAACGCCCTGGCCTTGCTGTGTGCAGTGATGCGGAAGGGGTTAAGCTGCTCGATCTTGCCCCCGATCTGCTGCCATGCCCGCTTGAACCAGGGCATTTGCTCCACCGTCTCTTGGACGATAGGCTCTGCCTTGCGAACGAACTGATTGCGCACCCGATTCAACAGGCGCACATCGCGGAGCTTGCCCAGCCAACTGCCTGCTATGTCGAGCGGGTCGAGCACAATCTGGCCAATGGCTTCGACAATTGGGTCTTCATACTTCCGCACTACTTCGTCAATGGACGCGCCCTGTTTAATTTCATCGAGTGCCTTCTCCAACCGTTCGGGATGGGCGCCCCAGGTGTAGTAGGTGCGCGCCAGCTCCGCCGTCTCCTTGGGTGGCAGATTAAGCTCCCGCAGCTTTTCATCGGCCCGACGCCAGGCTTCAACTTGTTCGGGCTTTATCTCCACGCCGCCCAATAGGGCTGCCGCCTCCAGATGTGTCATCGGGTGCTCAGGCACCACGCGCTCATAGGCGGCTTTTGGACGGCGCTTCATAGCCTCCAATGCATAGGTGCCAATGCCGCGCTCTAACCAATAGGCCGGTTGCTGCAATGCTTTGACAGCTCCCTTAACGGCCTCCTCCGCCGTGCGGGGGATGATACCAGCTATCGGTTGGCGCTTCCAGGCCCGCCAAGCCTCCAATGCTCCAGCCAAAGGCGCAGTCACAACCTCGGGTGCAGGCTTCCCGATGGCCTCCACTGTGGTAGGCGGCAAGAAAGGCCGCTCCGCGAGTTGCTGCTTAATGGTCTCCACCGCCTCGCGTGTGCCTTCCGGCTTCTCCACCGTCGGCGGTGGAACCTCAATCCTAGGCGGTGCAGCTTTCACGGCCACGGGAGGAGGAGGCGTCACCACTTCCGGTTTAGGCCATTCCTTAAGCGGCATGGGGAAATATGGACGACGCCTTTTGCGCTCGAATTCCTCTTCGGCCCTCTCCACGCCACGCTCTACCTTGGGGGCTTCCGCCGCCCTTCGCCAGGCCTCCATCCCTGCAATCTGCCGCTGCCATGCTTCGGCGGGCACTTCTTCCGGTGGTGTCCAACCCTTGGCACGCAGGGCCGAACCCTCAACGCCCGGCTTCCACACCACCTTATAACCCGCCCGCCGCCATTGCTCCTCAACAGGCAGGTTGAACCAATCCTCTCTATTCCCTTGTCCTGTCCCGATGTTAATGGTGACCGCCAATTATGGTCTCTCCTCTGGGAAGAGCCCGGCATAATATTGTCGGAGCCACGCCGGTAATTGCCAGGTCTGCCCCATCAAACCACTAGCCATCCCAGCATACATCTCGTGTTGGGCCAGCCAACGTGCCCAATCTGGTGAATATTGTTCAGCAGCAGCATATATACCTGGCCATTCGGGTGTGCCATAGATATACTCTAGCGCCAATTGGCGAGCCCGTGGCAACCGCCACCCACGGGCCGCCGCTTCCCCTGCCTGACGCCCATAGCGGTTGAAGGCTTCCTCAAACTGCTCACGCCACCAGGGTAAATGGGTTTGGAACCAAGCATGGCTATATTCATGTATCGCCGCCTCTGGCTGCGGGCTATAAAGCTCCACCCACCCGCCAGGGGTATATGCCCCAGTGGGATGAAAGAAACCCCCGCCGGTCATACGCGGCTGCCGGATGACAACGGGTAAGGTGCGCAGGTATGCGCGCGCTTCTGGCGATATGCCCGCCTGTTCAAATATTTCCTCCCGTAATCCAATGGCCCTTGCCAATGGCACCTTGAACTCTGTGATGGGCGGTGCGGGAGGACGTATAAGCGGATGCTCTGCAATCCAAGCCGGTCGAATCTCCCGGTCGCCCCAATATGCCGTAGGCCTACCAGTGAGGCTGGCCACGGCTGGGCCCTCCCACCGGCCAGCCGCCGCTTCCAACCGTCGTCGCTCGGCCATTCGCTGTTGAGCCTCACGTTGCACCGCCGCAGCCGCCCGCGCCGTCCAGCGCCTGGCCTCTATCTCCGCCCGGCGTGGCTCAGGTATCGCCCAACCCCACGCCTGCCTCATTCCCCAACGATAATCACGGGGCGCTGTCCCACTCCCACCGCCCGTTGCTCCACTAATTAATGCCATCACCAACTCCATCCCGTAGTTTGTGGCCGTTCCGCTCCCGGTGTCGCCCAGCCCTTCTGCGAAAACAGCCAGTACAGCCAAGCCTTATGCCGCTCGGGTAGGCTGGCGAAAGCCTCCTCGCCCCAGTAGGGCTTGGTGGGCGTGGCTCTCACCCAGCGGATGGCTCCATACCTCCCCCAAATACCGCCGGGCCGCCAGCCCCATTTGCGCAACCATTTCTCAAGCTCGCTCCGCACTTCTTTAGGGATAGCGCGCCAGTCCTGAGGCCGGATGTATATTTCCCGCGTCCATTCCATCGGCTCCCACAAGGGCCGGAAAAGTGCGCCCCAATCAAACGAGGGCTGTGGCATGGGCATAGGCATAGGAGCCGGTGCAGGCTGCCCGCCTCCACCTCCCCATGTGGGGGGTGACCATGTCGGAGCAATCGCTTGGGGCTGTGGAGTTACCGCCCCTTCCCCACCAATATTGATGGTCACCTGCCGCTCCGTTTGCCCCGCAGGAGGACCTAGTGGAGGCGGCCCACTGGGCGGTTGATAAGCAGGCTCTTCCGCCAATGTGATAGCCCGCCCGGGCATACGCTCCAATTCTTCGGGAGTGTACCACTCATATAGTGTAGAGCCCCGTTCCCCCCAGCCAGGCATAGCATACAGGCGTGCCCCTGTCGGTGATACGTAGCGCTCAGGCTTCGCCACCGGTATAGCCCGCCCCGGCAAATGGGCCAAATCTTCAGGCCGATACCATTCATACAGCGTAGAACCCCCTGGCCCCCAGCCAGGCATGGCATACAGATGGGCTCCCCCCCGTGGTGCGCGGGGAACAGTTGGCGTACGACGCTCATATAAATCTTCAGGAATCGCTAATTTCCGCATTATCCCTCCATCGGCGGCAACTCGGTCATCTTTTCAGTCACGCGCTCTGGCACTTCCTCTGGCAGTGCTGGCTGCGGCCCTTGCCCCATGAAACTCGGCGGCAATTCCTCTGGCCGCATCTTCCCCTCCTGCGGCATTAGCGGCGCTGGGACCTCGCCCCGCCTCACCGCCTCCCGATATGCCGCCAATACCTTCTTCTCCATCTCCGCTTCGGCTTTCTTACGCTCCTTCGCCTCCATCTTCTCCAACTCGCGGCGCATCTTCTCTAGCTCCGCCCTATGCTCTTTCATCCACTCATGCACAAAGAGCGCCGCCCGCGCCTCCATAATCTCAGGGCGCGTCTCTAAGAGCTCGTTTAACGCCCGCTGCTCTTCTACATCCGGGTGCTTGATGTTGACAATGTGCTCTCGGATGTAAGCGTCCGAGACAAGCGGGAGCTTCGTCTGTGGATCGCGCTTGCGAGCCATGAGCGCTATCCGCCACTTCAACGCCTCGTCCGTTGGCAGGTCAGGCGAAATCTTCACCCGGTTGCGGTAATGGCCACTTACGTCCTCTGGCGTCACAATGAGAGGCACCGCCGCGTCGCCTGCCGGATAAATCTCAAATCCGCCCTTTTCTGACGTGGCCGCGAATATCTCCGTCAGTCGCAACACATGCTCATGGGCCCGCGCCATTGCCATCTCAATCTTGTTCGCCTTCTCCGCCAGCTTTGTCTTGACGCCTGATAGGAGTTGCGCAATGGCAAAGCCCGCCTGTACTCGCCCCGGCTGCAGGCCCCAAACCGCCTCTGGTAATCCAAACAAGGTGATGTCTCGGTCATACCAAGCCATAAGCTCCCTAATCAATCCCTGATTGGGCGTCGGGTTCAGCACCGTCACCTTGCTGCCCGGCGGGATAGGCCGCGCCTGCCCAGGCGCACTTGACATCACAAAGGATTGGCCCTGAGGCGTCTCTACTAGGATTTGGGGATAGTAGAAAAGCTC
>Ga0190352_1000015_pt1 | contig 53435 bp, 80 predicted proteins | sample 4872131011_MG_FD_161682 | JGI IMG/M metagenome (GOLD analysis project Ga0190352, IMG submission 161682) | Hydrothermal vent microbial mat bacterial communities from Southern Trench, Guaymas Basin, Mexico - 4872-13-10-11_MG | ecosystem: Environmental > Aquatic > Marine > Hydrothermal vents >...
CAATACCATAAGGATAAGAATACCTATAGGAATAGAGTATCTGGAATGTAAGGATAAGGATATCATGAATGTAAGATATAGAATAGGATATCTAAAGGATAAGGATATCTATACCATAAGGTATTCTATAGGATAGAAATATCTAAAGGATAGGAATATCAATACCTATAGAATATCATGAGGATAGGATAAGAATATCATAAGGATAAGGTATAAAGATCCTAAGGTATAGAATATCAATACATAGTTTCAGGAATGTAGGAATAGAATATCTAAAGAATATCAATAATGTATATTCAGAGTTTCAATAATGTATATCTTAAGAATATCATAGATGTAAAGATCTAGAAAAAGATCTTTCTAGTATGATTATATAATATATATTATATAATATATATATATTAAAGATCTTTCTTTCTAGTATGATATATAATAAAAGAAAAAGAAAGAAATATATAAAGAAAGAAAAAGAAAAGTGAAAGTCTGGTATTTTATGACATTGTTTTTTCTTGTATTCTTCTATCAATTCTGTCAATTGCAAGCTCGATACCTTCCACTTGATTTTCCAGGAATATCGAATAACTTGTATCATCAGTGAATTCACTTTCTGATTCCAATCTCTTTATTTCCTCTCTGAGTTCTCTCTTCAGATTCTCCAATTCTATCACTACTCTATCTCTTACTATCTCTTCTATTTCATTCATTGTATATACAATATTGAAATTTCCATATAAAAAGGATATGGTCATTGAGGTACGTACTTATAGTACTAGAATTATCTTTTATATAATCTTCATATTTCATGTTCACGCAAATGTTTTTGACCAGGGTATATAATTATATAGGTCAAGGTAAAAAATTTCAATGACAGGCTTGTATGGGCTTCTGATACAATATTTTTAGGCGGTCTATGATGTAAATTTCAATATTAGAAATTAATATTTAAAATTTTTAAGATATTGAATTATGAAATTGCACCAGACTTCGATATCTCTTGTTCATGCAAATGTTTTGTGCTTTAGGTATAATTATATACCCTTGTGTATTTTATTCGCACTATGGCTTTGTATTTGCGTCTCACACGATATTTTTCGGTAGTCACTGATGCAATTCCTGAAATTCATAATTGGTAATACAAATCTTGGCAATTTCGATCATCGCTTCTTACCTCTTTCACTATTCGCTGATATTCAATGATAGACGCAATGTTTTTGTCTTCCTATACTTTTATATTACCCACATGAAAAAATTTTGATGACGGGCTTCTATTTGCATCTCACGCAATATTTTTGATAGGTCATAGACTGAAAATCCCACTTGCAGTTTCGAGTAACACGAGGGATGAAAAGGATAACATTATGTAAGATTACTATGAAAAGATGATAGGGAGAATTGTTAGGGATATGAAAAGGGATAAAAGCGGTAACACCTCGTGTCATCTCTTGAGGGAAATGCACAGATTTGTACATCATACTTAAAAAATTCTTTAAGTGACCGAAAATGATTTTATGTCGGGTCTAATCTTCTTTCCATGTCTACCCGTATGTATGTTAGTTTTTGTATTTTTCAATCTCTTATGAAAATCCTTATTTCCTTCCCTTTAGTTTTATCATTCCTTCCTTTTCCTTTTTAGGTTTTATTATTGTTTTATTTTTAATTTTATTTGTTTATAGGTTTTTATTTTTGAAAAGAAGCCCGTAAATGTAAGATTTCATGTTTATCTACAACATAAATAACAACAAAAAACAATAAAAACAACTAAAAACCAATAGTATAAACTAAAAAACACATACATAAAAGGAAAAGGAATAGAAGAAATTATTAATACAATATATAATATAATATATAAAGGCAAAAGATTAAAAGAATAGAAGTAAGGATTACAGGTTAGAACCAAAGTAACCACATTATTTTTATAGGGTTAAGATAAAAGAATAAATAGAGAAAATGATAAGAAGAGAAGTAAACGGGTACATAATAGAAGCGAGAGGGGGCGGGAGTTTTGTAAAGAGATGGGTAGTGCTACGTGATGAAAAAGAAATAGCGGTTTATTTCAAATACAGTGAAGCGAAGAAAGCATGCGAAACAAATGATTTTAGTAAAGGATTAGACGAAGATTTTTATTTTTATTATTAACTCACACACTGTTTAAAATATATAGTTGGTCCTTATCTAAAGTTAGTACCTCAATAACCACACTATTTATATAGAGCTAAAACTAAGGATATAAATGGTGATGGAAAAATATGAATGAAAAAATAGAAGAAATTATAGGCGCTGCATACGAACTCTTCGATCAAGTCGAGTCATTACTGCTCTCTATTTCGCAGCGATTCAATAAGCTGGAACAGCGTGTGCGTGCCTTAGAGGAAAGGACAAATGGAGCAGCATCATCTTCCATGGATGATGGAGATGAAGAAGAGGATGAGAAAATGAACATAAAAGAAATAATTGAATCGGAAGCAAGAACGCGAGCTGAAGTCTGGGCAAAAAAAATAAAAAGATAACTACAGGTAGATATCCAACAGTGGAGGAATATTTCCGAATGAAATATAGATTTTTTAAGGTACTATGTAAAAAAAGCATATAATGAGTTGGAGGATTTATTATGGAGAAATAAGTGGTGATGCAGAGAATGACCAGTCAAATACTCCAATTACTAATTATTTATTTTATTTACGCAATCATACCTGTAATAGCCTTCATAATAGAGAAATTGAGAAGAAGAGATATTAGGATTAGATATTTTAATTAATTCATTTTGCCATAAAGGGATCCTTAAAAGTATCCGGAAGTTACTATTAGTAAGTACTTAGAGTCAGTACTTAAATGACCGCATGTTTTATATAGTGGAAAATCTAATAGGATATATAAGAAAATGGACAGAGAAGAAGTTGCCCGAAGCGGCGAGGGCGTAATAAATAAGCCGAATAGTAGATTTGAGTTGATTGAAATAAAAAGATATGAAAGCAAGACTCTAAGAGCGACCATTTATGATATTGAAAAGAAGAAAGAGATCTATGTAGATGCTTACTTTGATGGAAATACATGGAAAGCAAAAACTGGAACGGAGGAATATTCTCCAAGCGATACTGGGATAATAGAGTGGATAATCCAGAATGCCATGCATGATGAAATAATAATCGAATGTAATAAGTTAGGTTTAGAGGTCATGGAAGCAGATTTTGTGTGGAATTTATTTTTGTTTAGCAAAAGAGAAGATATGGATGATGTAGAATCTGCAGTTAGGGCAAAAATAGTGAATACTGGAATAAATCGCTATATAGAATTTGAAGAGCATCTTCAAGGCTTCCAAGATGGAGAGACACTCACGTATCATAGATGTGAAGATGGCACGTCAGTGATTGTGAAAGGGAAATTATAAATGGATGATAACGAAGATACATATTATGGTGAAGATTTTAGCGATGAAGGCTGGAAAGATACTTATAATGGAGAAGAAGGAGTTGATAGAGAATCATGGTATTTCAAATTGAACAAGAAAAAATATGAGGAGGTGTATAAAAGGTGATTAGAAATGAATTGGAATGCAAAATTAGTGGTATAGCTAGTGATTTGAGAAATCTTGAGATTCTATGGGAAAATCCAATAAGACATGAAGAAGATTATCAACAAAGACAAAAAATTACAGCTTATTATGCATTGTGGAATGAAATAGGCTGTCAACCACCTGCAGATTTACTTCAAAATGAAAAAAGAACAAAATATTATGATAAACAGTCGCAGCGCTTCAATGAGTTGAGAGAAAGAGATGCAAAACAAAAAGAACTACAAAAAATTCGTAAATGGCTAAAGAAACAAAAGAATCCAAAATCACCGTACCGAAAGCTGATGATTCACTTATATAATTTGGCTATAAATTCAGGAATGAAGGCGAGTGAAATAAAACGTAAAGCTGAAATGATAAGGAATAGAGAACGTAAAGCAGCACAAAGAAATGGATATTTAAGGCTATCTCTAATCGAACAAGCTAAAATGTGGGAAGAAGTTGAGAGAGGAGGTAGATGGCAATGGATAACAGAAAGACCAGTAAAGGAATGAGTAACACTAATCAAATAAATCGTAACAAAAAAACTGTGACAATAGGATCTCTATTGGAGGAAGGTGGAAATCAGAAGTCCACCAAGGGCAAGGGAAGTATGGTGAAAGCCTCCTCACCTGAACTTCCCGTTCAGGAGAACGGGTATAGAAGAACTTGCCCTGGGTTGGGTAGTCCCGCCCTGAAGAAAAGAAGGAGAAGACAGAGAAAGCGGGGAAGCTTTAGCGAGCTAATCAACCTCATACAAACGGGGGTAATTAAACCCCCTTATATTTTTTCAAAATATAGTGCATGGCAGAGAGGATATGGTTTTCAACCACTGAATGAAAAGAGAGCTAATACAGAAGCACATCACATTGATGATGTACATGTAGTTTTCATTGATAAAGAAATACATAGAAAATTTGCAACACAGGATAAGAATGAGCATCGAGAGCTAATAGAGAAATACATTTCCAATTATATTCAAATATGATTTTATTTTTGTATTTTTACTTATCCATAAAGGCATTAAGAAAAGTATCTGGGATGGATCGTCTAACGGTAGGATCCGGACATTTGTCTTTTATTATATTTAGCATCCGACTGTTGATTCTGTCCGGGAATGCAGGTTCGACTCCTGCTCCATCCATCCTCATAGGAGGTATAAAAATATGAAAGTAAGAAGATTTGAAAGTATTGAATCACTAAGTAAATTCTTAGGAAAAGAAGAGTCAGGAGAAATATCAGTCAAGAAAGTTACAGTCGTGCCACACATTTCAGATGTCTTTTATGTATTCTATAATGAAGGGCAAAACTATAATATAACGAGTAAAATAATTGATTTCAGAAACTTTTTAGTTAGAGAAGAGAAGACTCTTGATGATTTGATTCGAAGTATAGAGAAAGAAAGAATGCACTGGCAGAGTGTTGATAGTTCATCGAGTAAAAGAATATCGGATTATCTTTCATGGCTTAAAGACCAATTAACTATGTCTGCTGTCGCAGTCAATGAAATGATGAGAGAAACAAAAGAATTAATAATGAGGAGGTATTGAAATGAAAGAGGAGAAATTAATAAAAGAAATAAAAGAACTTGAACATCGCATCAGAGAGGAACTCAATGAACGTCGTCAGTTACAAGAAAATACAGAATTAGATTTATTGAAATTTTATCATGAAGGATACTTAGAAGGACAAAGAGTTATATTTGATCGCATTTTAGATATCATTAGTGCATATCATGAAGACAGACTGGATGATAGGAATGAAGAATAGAGGTGATAGGAAATGTGGTATGAAGATTTGAAAAATGGAAAGAGAAGAGAAGTGTCTAGTGAACGAAAAGTGAACGGAATTAGAATTGGACGTAGGAGACGAAATATAGTCCAGTATCGTTTAGGAAAGTTAGAATTGAGACACTATCTGAAAGCAGATGTGTACGTATTGAATAGAAGAGGAAGCTACGAGAGAGTAGACCGAAGAATGCTTCGTAATTGGATTAGAACAGGGAGAGTAGCAGCTGATGGTGATATTCGAGATGTAATAACAGATTTGGTGATGTGTGGTGAGAAAATATTACTATAGACAATTAGATTTATTATAAATGGGTGTAGAAAATTCTTATAGAAAAGAGCGAATTGAAACTGATGACAAAAGAATTGACATAGTAGTAGATGATGAGGATGTACTAATTGAAGTGGAACGTGGTACAGTATTTACTGGTAGTAGTTGGATAAGACTGGATTGGGAAACGTGGAATAAAGTCAATATAATTGTCAAAAGATTAAAATCAAATACGAATATGAAAATCATAAAAGAAAAGAAAATTAGTGGATTTCTTAAATCCGAAGAGGAAATAATAGTACGATTAATTGATGAGTTAATAGAAATTGAGGATGTAGGTATCAGGAAGGATGGAAAAACAATTAGACTCGGCAATATTTTTCTGTATAGAGAAGAGTGGGAAGAAGTGAAGAAGTGCGTTGATGAATTAATTGAAGAAGCAGGATGAAGAAAAAAATATTGAGGTAATTAAATATGCCTACAGGTTATACACTAGATTTGTATGATGGTAAAGATATAACTTTTGAAGAATTTGTATTGAAGTGTGCCAGAGCTTTTGGAGTTCTAATTGATATGCGAGATGAACCAATAGATGCTCCTATCCCAGAACGATTTGAACCATCGGACTATCATCTCAAGGAACTGGAAAGAGCAAAAAAGCGATTGAAAGAAATTAAAAAATGGGATGAAGAAAAAGCGGAACAAGAAGCGGAGCGGGCTTATCGAGATGCCTTAAAAAAGCGAGAAGAATTTATTAAAAAGAATAAACTAATACGTAAGCGATATGAAGATATGCTTTCTAAAGTACAAAAATGGAAGCCACCAACTATCGAACATGGGAGTCTTAAACAGTTTATGATTCAGCAATTAGTAGAAAGTATTGAATATGATTGTTTTATTCCAGAAATGCCTCAACGCCTCTCAGGTGAAGAATATAGAGAACAACAAATCAAAAAAGCCTTAAGTGATATAGAATATCATGAGAAAGAATACGCTGAAGAAGTAAATCGGGTATACGAAAAGAATAAATGGCTGCTTTTATTGCGAGAATCACTAAAAATCAATAAGCAATGATATGCGAAACTTCTTATCATTTTCAAAATATCGTTATCGCTACTTTGGAAATCCCAATCAGTTTAAAGTTAGAAACAAAGATGAACTGATTGAGGCTATTGAAAATAATAATGGATATCGGGATTGTTTTTTGAGTATCGCGGAATTTGATGATGCAGGTAATATATTTCCTATCTGGTTCTTCATAGATTTGGATGGTGAAGATAAAATAGTCAACGAAGATGCAGCTAAAGTTCTAAATTTCTTAGAGAAGGAAGGATTGAATTATACCTGTGATATATCAGGATTTAAGGGTGTTCATATCTTAATAGAATTGGATCCATTTATTTCTGTTAGTAATCGTGTTTTCAAGAAATTTGGTAGATTTTTACAATTCAAATTAAAACTCAAGACCATTGATTCTCATTGTTTTGATATACGTCGTTTAAAAAGAATATCGGGAACGGTTAATCCAAAAAGTGGTAAATTATGTTTAACATTTTTAAAACAGGAAGGCAAACTCCTTAATATTTATGATTATCTTTCTTCAGATGAAGAAGACATAATTGATTACAACATCGATAATTTATCTACAGATACAATAAGATTTCCTTTTAACATTTCATCATTTAATCCACCATGCATCTTCAAAAGAGTAAAACAAGCAGAAGTTGATCACAAAATACGATGGATGTATGTTAAAATTCTTCAAGAGCGAGGATTGAATTTTAATGAGATTTATAATGCATGTAAATCTTGTGGGTGGTCTGATTTTGATAGCCATATTACAGCTTATCAAATCAAATATACTATGGAACGAAATTATTTAGTTAAGTGTAAAGAAGATATTTGTTTACCATCATGCCCTTTAAGAAAAAAGAAAATACCAAATTTGGAAGATTTAATATGATAGTAAAAGATATGTATTGTGACTATTGTAAGCAAGAAACTCTCCATGAATGTCGGTCTAATGAAGTATGGCGATGTGTTCAATGTCAGAATACTCGGTTTGAAATAATCAATATACCACGGAATGAAATAGATTGGGAAAAACCAGTTAGGTATTTATGGCGTTCAGGAGATATTGCTTATGTAACTTTAGCTTTAGCTCCAAATATGTTAAGGTTAGATGAAATGAAAGAATTATTAGAAGGTAAGAGAATAAGAATACCTTTATTTAAAATAAAAGATAAATTTTTACCTAAATATTATTAAAGGAGGAATGAATTAAAAATGGCAAGAAAATGGGATAGAGGAGTATTTGAAGAAGCAAGAAGAGAGGTAGAAGAGCGTGAGAAAAGAATAGGATTTTTGTTTCCGCCTAAAAACAGAGGAGAAGAGATACATATAGAGATACTCGATGATACATTTACACAAGTATATGAGGGAGAGGTAGGATTAGATGACAGGGAAGTAGGATGGACTCAGCCACAGATATTGGTACGTGATTTAAAAGATGATAGAAAGAAAGCATTCAAGCTAAATTCAGGATTGGCAACACAAATGTGGAGAGTTGTAGAGAATGCTGGTGGCAATCCCCTTGATATGAGGGGGAGTGTGTTTACGATTACAAGCATGGGGAATTACAATTATGAGGTCGTGTATAGAAAGCCTGCAAAAGAGCCGGAGATAGTAGATGAAAGTAAGATTGAGGAGATAGTAAGGAAGGTAATGTCTGGTGGGAATAAATCAAAAGAAGAAATATTGTTGTGGGTCAAAGAGTATCTGAAAGTCGAGGGTGTGCAGGTATCTGATGTGGTTATAAAGTCGGTTGTTGATCGAGTAGTAGGATAATGGAATCAGAAATTGTATGTGAGAATTGTGGAAAAAAATTAACTGAAAAAGTTTTAAAGTACCTCGAAGAGAATCCTAAAGCTTTCGGTGGTAAAAAACTTTGTTATAAATGTCAAACAGAATTTACAAAGAAACGCTCAAAGGAACGGAAACTTACTAAGAGATTTGGTGAGAGTTTGACAGAAGGTAAGAAAGAGCTTAAGAGTTTAGAAATAATGCGTAAACTGTTCGGTGATGGTGATGTGGTCCAGATATTCGGAGATAGCCGGATAGGTAAATCGAAGTTTGCAGTTCAAATGGTCAAGGAAGCAATGATGAAAGGAGATACTCCACTGTATATTGATACCGAAAGAAATCTATCAGAAAAGGACAGGTTAATGCTTAATGATAATTATGTTGTATGTCTTGATACATTAGCACTCAAAGAACTTGTTGATAATCTTGATGATAGTATAGACATAGTAGTATTGGATTCAATTGGTATGCCAGTCTTAATTACATTTGCAGAGATGTCAATGAAAGAACGCGGTGAAGCACTATTGATGATGTCTGCTATATTCGGAAGACTCAAGAAGTGGTGTTTTAAGACAGGCGGATTTGCTATAGTAACAAATCAAATGAAATCGGAGATGAGTGCAGCAGGTCCCTTTGGTAAAATGAAAAACATGGATGACATACCACCATTCGGGGATAAAAGTAAATATATAGCAAAGAATATTCTTAAAATGTATCCCATTGAAAAAACTCCTATAGAAACTCATTCACAGATACGTGCATGGGGCTGTAGAGATTTAGCAAAAGGCACAAGTATTGCTGATGTTTATATATCAAATGAAGGAACAAGAGTAGAATGGAATATGAATCTATTGAAAGAGTAATTGATGTGTGTAAGAAATCGCACCAGACGCTTATATTCAATGTTCACGCAAATTTTTTCGTCTGTTAGATATTTTACTATACCTACATCAAACATTTCGTTAAATCGCATTATTTTGCATCTTATAAAAGAATAGAATATGAATGAACAGCGGAATCTATCTAGAGCTCAAGAGGAAGAATTAAATTTTCAAGTTCGTATTGATTTCAATGGCGGAGATGATTATATAGAATTTTTAGCTGATGGAGAATGGCATTTGATAGGTTACTATAATGGGAATGTAATATTTGATAGTATTGAAGTTCATAACAGAACTTTTAGCGAGGATGAAATTAGTGATGCATTTAGTGGTGATTTTCCCGTATTTGGAAATTATGCAGATAGAATTTTATCAAAAGAAGAAACAGAAAATATCTATAAACTTCTTAATGACCATCCAGAAATAAAAAGTTGGCAGATTAAAAGTAATATTTTATATTTAGAAATTGGAGAAGAAAATGAAGATAGTTAGAACTGCAAAAATTGAAGTTGTGAAGTTAGAACAATTGAAAGAAGGTGACGAGATACTCTGGTCAAATCTTCGATGTAAAGTAATAACTATAGATAAATTTAAACGCAAAGTATATTTCGCACCTCATTCAACATCTGATAAACCATTTGAAGGATCCTATTTGAATTATTATAGACTTATTAGCTGGGAAGAACAAAATGTCTGTTATGCTTGTGGAAGAGAGATAGAGGAAGGTGAAATCTCTGATACTTGTAAAGATGAAATTAAGCATTTCTTGATGTAAAAGAATGAAAATAGAAATAATAACTCTATTGGATTTGGAAGATTTTGTAAAACGTATAGAAACTTTAGAAGAAGATAGTAAGCTTCATGATGATCTGCTCCATGATATTTATGAAAATATCGATCAGATGAGAAAAAAAGCGCTTGAATAAATTAGAAAAGCAAATAGAGTATTTGGAGAGTGATAAAGAACCTTATTCCAAAAGTATATCGGATTAAGTAGTAAAAATGAAGAAAAATAAACAAGAATCAAGAACTATTAGAATTGATTTAGATGAAGAGTGGAAATTGGGTAGTGATTCTGTACAGTGGATTCTTTATAAGAAGGCTACAGATATAGAAGGTGAAATTTTAGATGAAGAAGTCGAATCAAAAACAACTTGGAAGAAAGGATTTATAGCAGTTGGATTTTTTACAACATTAGAAAATGCCTTAAAGGCGTATATTGATGCAAGATTAAGAAAATCTGCTGCTAAATCGGTCAAAGAACTCTATGATTATCATCGAAAAATTCTTCAGAGCTTGAATGAAGTCTTAAAGCCCTTTGAGATAGTAATCAAGAGTGATGCAAATAAATATTGAATAAAATGTATTGGAGTAAAGAAGAAGAAGAAATTTTAAAATCTTTATGGAAGAAACCTGATATTACTGCGAAAATCATTAAAGAACGACATTTGCCTCATCGTACTATTAATGCTATACAGAAGAAAGCGAGTTCACTTGGATTAACAAAAGAAAAAATAAAAATAGATTACGAAAAAGTGAATGAGATTATTTTATGAGAAATATTCTTTTATTAGGAGACCTACATTGTGGTAGTACAGAAGGATTATGGCATCCGGATTTTATTACAAGAGAGGGTCAAAAAATAAAATTATCTCCGTTACAGGAGGAATTATATGACAAATGGCTTCTTTTACAAGAAAAATTACCAGACTACGAAGCAGTATTTCTGTTGGGTGATATCACTCATGGATTAGGATCAAAAGATTTCGGTAAAGATGTAATTGATTGTGATCTACACGATCAGTTGCAGTGTGCAATTAAACTACTAAAACCAGTAACTAAAGGAAAGAAAATAGTAGTAGTTACGGGCAGTCGTTATCATTCTTCTATTGATTATGATATAGATAGAGGATTAGCAGAAGTTCTACACGCCAAATTTGGTGGTGCTATAAGTAATATTCGATTGAAAGGAACAGATGTAGTAATTAATATTGCACACGGTATAGGCTCAAGACCTATCTATATAGGTACTCGCATGAATCAAGATGTGTTCAATGCTATTCTAACTGAGCATCTATTGAAAATGCCTGAAGTTTCTGTGATTATACGTGCACATTTTCATATCTTTAGTTATTTTGCAATCTATGGTAAACATTATGTTTATATTCCAGGGTGGAACGCAATTAGAAAAGGTAGATTTATTACTCGATGGTATTTTAGACAACCAGATATAGGTGCTGTCCTTCTAAGTATAGATAATGATAATAATGTATATGTAAAACCCTATCTTTTTAAGCTAAAAAGTGAACGTAAAAATATTTATATTTTGTAACTATAAGGAAAATGGAAGATAAAGATATTCAGGTTTTGGTGTTTCATAGAGATAAAGACGATAAAAATTGGATTTCAAGACTTGCTAATGGGAAGGTAGCTATATTGCATCGTGCAGATCCTACTATTCCACAACCCAATGTTCCATATCTCTGTAAAGTTGATGAAAAAGAAAAATATGCGATAGCTTGGATTCAAAGTTTACATGCTTATCCACGTGTAATTATTACTCCTCCACCAAGGAGGTTTGTGTACTTAGAATCACCGGGTGATAAGCCCGCAATTCATAGTGATATACTCAGTATTTTTGATACTCATGATTTAGAATATCTCTATGTTAGATATCCTAAAGAGAATCGTAAAGAAGTAGATGTTCCATCCACTGAAAGTTATCGAGATGTAAATATAGATTTAAGAATTAAAATAGGTAGTGAAAGTACGATTAAATATTCATGTACAATAAAAAGACCTCGTAATATGGATGCTAAAACAATATTGGATGAAATTAAAAGCAAGATTGAGTAGGCTAATGGGATTCAGAGATAATAAAAAGGATGAAATTGTGAAAGAAATTTTAAAACTTATTCGTGAACGTAAAGAACTACGTCAAAATTTAGAAGAATTACAATTACAAATGAAAGACATAAAAGATGAAGCTGAAGATGTTTATGAGGAAATCAAGAAGATAGAGAATGCAATGGAATTAAATGAACGAAAAGTAAGTGAATTGGTAGAGGCTATCGAAAAGGAATGTGATATTGAGAGTTTATATAGATAAAAAAACGAATATGAATGAAAAAGTAAAGAAATTTTTTGGGTTCAAACGAGGACTGAGTGATGAGTTCAAAGAAAAGATTGAGGATATCATCTGGGAACGAGTAGAATTACTTAAAGATTTGAAAGAAAATGAAATGTTGATAAATAGTACATTAAAAAGACTTCAAAGGTATTGTGAAGATTATAAAAGAACGAAGAAAGAAGTGGAGTCGAATGAAAAAAAACTTATCGAATTGATAGAGAGTCTCGATGATGAACTCGATATTAAGTCTATTTATAAAGATCCGGTATCATATCCTTTCCCAAGTATAAGCGATATATGATAGAAATAATGATAAAGAAAATCGAGAATAAATTAGATAGTGCATTTAAGACTCTAAATGATATAAATAACAAAATAAATCGAATCAAGGAGGAAATGAATGACTCAGGAATTCCAAATAACAGGAACAAGATCGCTAAATGAAGATGTTTATATAAGAATTTCACCTACACTTTTCAGTTATCAACATAATTCAGTATTCATGAGAGAGGCACAACTACTTGTTAATGTCCTACGTAAATATCTACCAGCACGTACTTATAATTATTTAAAGGATATCATAATTAAAGAATGATATGGAAACACTTTCCATTTAGATATCTGGGTAAAATAATTACTATTCTTGGAATAGTTTTAATGCTAAAATATTGGGACACTGAGTTTCCATTATTCCTTGCTTGGATATTTATAATATTCGGAGTAGGTTTAGTAGAAATCAAAGAACTTTGGTATGAATAAATGCCATGGCTGTGGTTAAGTGTAAAGCATAAATGTCCGTACTGCAATAATATAAATCGTTTCCTAAAATACTACACTGTGAATGATGAAAGTAATTTCATAGACATTGGCGACTATGTACCAAATAATATCGAAGATGAATTGGGATTCATTAGTGCTGATGGATACTGTGACAGGTGTAAAAACTATTATCAGTGTAAAGTTGGTATCAGGAAATCAAGATTAACGGATATTGTTATTTTTTCAGAATTAGAGGAAAAGAAATGCTAAAATTCATGATTTATAAAAATGAAGGAGAGTATGTATTGATTATAGAATATGAAGATAGGGCTGAAAGACTTTTAGCTTCAAATATGAAAGACCTGATTCAGGTGATAGCTGATACTACATTATATAATTTTGAAGGTAAGAGTAAATATTTTGAGCAGTCTCATCAAGCGAAAATAGAAATTATATAGATATATGAAGTTAGGATTTTCGGACTCTAAAATAAAATGACTAAATATCCTCTATGTAATTTATGCGGTAGGACTGCTCATTGTTTAGTATTGTTTCATGATAGTAAAAACAATAAAACGTATGCAACAACTCGCTGTCCTGAATGTATAAAAAAACCGGAACCGCAATTAAATAATAAAGTTCCTTATAATATTTTACCTCTATGGTATGGTTCTTGGGCTTTTCCTGAAGTAAGGGTGGATAGTTTGGATTCTCCAGTTATGCTAACTCGCGCAGAAGTTCGGTCTCGCCTTGCTCCGAATGTGATTCTCTTACATAACCCGTTCGAAGATCAAGATCATTTAGAAAAAGATATAGGTAAAGAAAACATGACTAGTGAAAATAAAATTATATATATAGATTCACGTGAACAAAACAAAGATGTACAATACCTATTCGATTGGCAGTCTGATTTTCCAGTAGAAATTAAAAAATTAGAATTGGGTGATATAGTTTTTGATGGCTGTCTGATAGAACGAAAAACCATTAATGATTTTGTTCAGAGTATTAGAAAAGAAGATTTTTGGAATAAGTTATATCAAGCTAAAGAAGTATATCCCAATGGAGTTTTTGTATGGATTGATACAAATGAGTATGAAAAATTGAAAGAACTTAAATACACTCGTAATCCGAAATTGCTACTGAATTCAATAGTAGGTGCAAAGGCAGCATTAGATGCTAATGGGATAATATGGAGGGAATTCGATAAAGCAGAAGCATCTGAATATTTCTATATTTACTTTAAACGATTAATAGACACTCACAATTATACTCCTAAGCCTGTGGTAAAAAAGAAAAATAAGTCATGGACTGAGCTTAGAATGCAAACACTCATGAGTGTACCTGGGATTGGATATAATACAGCCGTTAAATTACTTTCATCATATAAAACAATTGAAAACATAATAAAATCATCAAAAAATTCTAAATCTAAAATTATGGAGAATATCAAGAAGATTTTTATAGGAGATGAATAGAGAAATAATTGATTGGGAAAGAAAAGGAAATTTAGTTAAATTCTATCTTGGCAAGAACGGAGAGCAGTGGGGTGATGATTGGGATGATGTCCCTTGGGAACATAATGCAGGTCGAGTCTATGACGAATATATCGAGAGTTATATAGTTATCCCTTTTGCATTTGAATGGAATGTTTATGAACCACGGGAGTTTTATTCTAAGCAACATTTAATTAAAAGAATCGTTCCCTGTATAATTGCAACTCCGAAGTTATTTGACAGTTTTCAAGAAGCACTGAGCGATACAGACGGATTTAGATATTATTTCGGAGATAAAGTATCTAAAGAAGAATTAAAATAAGATTTGATGGAGACATATTCGGAAAGAATTAAAAGAAAATGATGGAAGATAACAAAATAAATTATACAATAGACATTGATTATAAAACATTTAGAAAAGGAAATCACAAATATTTAGAACTAAATGATTTTATCTCTGGTCTAACAGTACAGTATCATTTAGCTATACAGAAAAAAATCATTAGTGCTCTATCAGATTACCAACTTAAGCGATTAATAAAACTATGTACTTATGAGCTTCAGCGAAGAGAAAATGAAGAAAAATAGCATTGCTTGGTTTGTAGTTGAATGCACTAAGTCTATAACCATACAACTTAGATGTTTTAAATGTCGTCTCATGTTTCCCGATGTTCCACGTCAATTAGTTAAAAACTTTCAATCGCTTGGAAGAGGGATATACTCATTAGTATTCGCACTAAAGAATATTGATTGTGAGGAAGAATACTTTCTTAATAATATTATAGAGACACATGTAAATTCGACAGGATTTGGTAAAGCCAATGTCGAAGTCGATACTACGATTCCAAACGATGAGGAGTATCAGAAGCTCCGTAAGCTTATTGATGACTGGTATAAACAAAAAGTTGATACATTTCCATTTTTCTTGGGAATAATAATGTATAGCAGCTATCGTGATTGGAGAAGGATGAAAGAATTAGGTGTTAAGTTTTTAGAACTATGGCAGGATGGGTTTTCTAAGATAGGTTGGAAACCAGAAGACGTAAGTGACTATGAATATTATTTCGGAAAAGATGGAAGAAGTGAGCCTCCGAAATTTTTAGGGACACATACTTATTGGGATTAAACAGCAGAATATAATGTTAGTGAATATATTTTGTAGTGGTTTGCTTGCTAATGAAGTTTAATGAAAGAAATAAAGCTTTTGGAAGATGAGGAACTAAAACGATTAGGATTGAAAGAGGGTCATCATTACAAAATAGGAGATGAAATTTATCCTTCAAGTACTACTATTCTTTCGGTATTGAGAAAGCCTGCTATTGAAATATGGGCAGTAAAAACAACTGTCGAATACCTCGGTAGGCGTTTAAACGATGTTATAAATGGAAAAATCAAATTAAATTCAAAAAATGCCTATAAATTGTTAATGGATGCAAGAAGAGAACATCAAGCAATAAAAGAGAAAGCAGCACATTTAGGACGTGGAGTACACAAGATTATTGAATTAACGTTTAAATCAGAATTGGATACTTCAGATTTACTCAAAGTTATAGATAGTAATTACTATCCAGCTGTAACTGCTTTTCTTGATTGGAAATCTTCACATGATATCAAAGCATTAGGGAATGAAGAAACTGTCTATCATGAAAATCTCAAATATGCAGGAACATTAGATTTTAGATGCAAGTTTAATGGAGAAAGATATATTGTGGATTTCAAGACATCAAAACGCATCTATCCAGAAATGCTACTTCAACTAGCTTCTTACAAATATGCCTATGAATACATGCATCCCGAAGATACCGGTTATAAAGTTGGAATATTGCGATTAGACAAAAACAATAAGGGTTTTGAATGGAAGACTTGGAATGAAGACATAGTATTGATAGCATGGAATGCCTTTAAGTATCTTGTTAAATATTATCATGAGGTGAAATTATTAAATGGGAATATATAAAAAAGCTCTTGTAAAATATATTAATCATTTAGAAGAGGAAGAAGGAAGACTTCTATTTTGGAAATTCTTTGAAGAATTATTTGATAAAAATGATAAAGAGAAGTGTGCTGAATTAGTAATCTATCTCGCAGATGTAATAGAAGATGAAAATTAAAGATGTTGTTGGAAAGATTAATTTTGTAAAACGATATGATTATCAGAATAGTTTTTTGGATTTGACTGCCAAACTAATTCGATCAGTAGAATTGTTAAAGAAGATAAATACATCAAATATACATGATTTGAGTATTGAAGCAAAGGAAGTAGAAGAAAAAGCAGATTTAATTGTACACGGTATTTATGAACTCTTACTATGTGATCATACAAGAGTAACAGAAGAAGTATCGGACATTCGATATTTCGTGAAAAGAATTGATGACATAATAGACGATATAGAAGAAGTAATATGGCGATTGATGGCTTGGTCACATTTAGGCTATGAACTGAATGAAGCTCGATCTTATTTTGGAAATTTCGTAGGACTTATCGAAAAGGCTATACACTCCATAAGTGTTGCTACTGAATGTTCGTCAAATTTCTTGAAATACAATGATACTATATTGGATTGCATCAAAGAGATTAATCGGTATGAAAATGAAGGTGATGATTTATATCGAAAAATACTAATTAAGATCATGAAGGTTGATTTTGAAGAAGAACGAAAAAGAATATTATTGTTAGAAATAGTTAAGCGGTTTGAACGAATATTGGATAATGCAGAGGATATAGCAGATGCACTCGATAGTTTTAGACTCAAGGGAGGAATATAATGAAAAAAGAATTAGAGGGTCTTTCCTTATATGAGAGACTAAGGCATCAAGAATTATCTGCAGGTATTATACACTTACGAGGCGAAATTGATGATGTAACGGTAGATGATTTTAATTTAGAAATTGCAGCATTACGAGATGCCGATAAATGGCTATCAAGAATTACTATTAGACTTACTTCGCCTGGCGGTAATGCATATTTAGCTTTTGGAGTATATGATATTTTGAGAGAATTATCGAATTCAGGCAGGGAAGTGCTTGTAATAGCAGAAGGATTAGCTGCAAGTGCTGCTGCTATGATTATTCTTCAGGGAGCTGATAAGCGGTTGGCGTATCCTACAACTTCATTCTTACTCCATGAACCTCGTAGATGGACTATGTTTAGAGATGAATCTACTTCTCAATTAGAAGATGAAGCTGCCGAACTCAACCGAATAACTAACAAGGTAATTGATATTCTCGCATCGCGATGTAATAAAACTGAAGAAGAAGTTCGTGAATTGATACGAAGAAGAGAAGTATGGATGGATGCTAAAGAAGCAAAGGAATGGAGATTGATTGATGAAATTGTAGGCGAGAATGACAGAAAGTGTTAGGAGTTTAATAGTTGAAAACATTTATAAGATAAAGAGTGAGAATCGAAAAATTGAAGAAATTGTGCTTGGCGAAGAAGCTTACCAGAAATTAGCAAAAGAGCTGGATTTGCCTCCTGACCATAAATTTCCAATACAAGTGTTTTTAGGTTATCCAGTTAAAGTTTTACCTTATTTTCCATCGGATTACATCGGTTTAAGATTTAAATAAATGAAAAAAGAATACGAAAAACTTAGTGAAATAGAAATAGAAAAACTGAAGTTAATTCATAATATATGGGAAGAGGAATTTATTGAGGCTGATATTCCGTGTCCTGAGTTAATAATTGAAAGAAGTGCAGAAGAATTTGGTCATCGCATCATCTTAGCTTGCTATTTACCAGGCTCTTTAATTAGTGAATCAAAAGAAACGAAAATAGAAAAAAAAAAGAAAATGTGCCGCTTTCTATAACTGACTATATCAAAGACTATATGAAAAAGAGATTTCCAAGACTATTTTCTAACCTACGCATTAATTACAGGGAAATACCTATCCATAAAACAGTTATTGTTAGGAAGATTGGTGTCCATCCATCATTCTTTGATATTAAGCATCCTCTTGGGAATTGCTACGTTCTTAAATATCCACCCACAGAAATTAAGAAGGAAGAAAATGATGAGAGAAATAAAATTTAGAGGAAAAAGAATTGATAATGGAAAATGGATATACGGTAGTTTAATTATAGAAGAAGATACTATCGCTGATGCTTTAAAATATTTTATTAAACCGTTTAATTTTTTAACGGGAAAATTAGTAGTTCCTGAAACAGTCGGGCAGTATACCGATTCTAACGATAAGAATAAAAAAGAAATATATGAAGGTGATATAGTAAGATACAATGATAAACTGACCGGAGTAGTAGTATGGAAGTACACGGGGTTCGTACTTGAACTACTTAATAGGAAAAAAAGTCCAATTTTATTATGGTACGATGTAGATACCAAGGATAATATAGAAATCATAGGAAACATTCATGAAAATCCAGAATTGATAATACTTCTAAGTGATGATGCGTAAATCTTGTACCAGAGCTTCATATCCTTTATTCATTGCAATTTTTTTCGTTGGGTAATAGTTTTATATACCCTGATAGATTTTATTGCGTCTATGGCTAAATATATGCGTCTCATGCAAATTTAGAATATGGAGGTAGAATAGAATGGCTGATATTATAAAAGAGATTATAAACCTATTTGTATATCCTATAACACATGAGGTAGAAGCACATGGTAGATTATTAACAGATGAAGAAAAAGAAGAAATGCTACAGCGAGCTAAAAAGAGATACGAAAGAGAACTAATAAAAATATTTGAAAAGCATGATCGCTTATGAGTGAAGAGAATTTTGATTACTATTTAAAATTGATAAAAAATACGTTAACACAGCGAGGCACTCAGTACGATGATGCATTCTGTAAGACTTGGAATGAATGGGGATTAGATGCATCTCGTTTAGTACTAACGTTCAAACTAAACCGCTTAAAGAATATAGAATATAACGAAAATAACCTTGGTGCTATTCGGGATACTTTAATAGACATTGCAGGTTATTGCATTCTTTCACTTATAGAAATAGATCGAGAGAAGGAGAATTAATTTATTGATAGATGGAGTTCAATCATAACACTGATGAAAGCACGAGTTGATATTGAAATTTATGAAAGATGGATAGCGATATTCTATTCATTTCATGGAATAAGGGGCTACTACAGAAAGAGATCTATATGCGAAAAATCAAAGGACGCTCTTTATGACCAAATACGGCGCTGCTTTAGAGATCTTACTGATATGTATCTCGAAGAGATTATCTGGGAAAAGCGGGCAAAATTCGAAGTTAAAAATAAAAAATATGATTTATTGATAGAAGATGAGAAATATGATCGCTTACATTCAGCTGATTCTATATTCAAAGAAGATGATGAAAGGATAGAGAAACTGCGGAGACGTAATCTCAGCATATTTTATATGTAATTATCCTATCTATGTTAAAAATGAATATTGAAGATTTTTTGAATGGAGAAAGTATTGTAGATATAAATGCTAATTATTATCCTGATATAGCTAATATTCGAAAGCAGTTAGCATCTGGTATTGAACTGGCTTTTAATAAGCAGTTGATCACTGATTGGTTCAATAGAGGTAAAGAAATTCTTGAACTTCATGGAAATGAATTATACATTCATGATTTTTCAAAACTACTGTTATTGCCATATTGTTATTCAATTGCAACCGAACCTATAATGAGTGAAGGACTACTATATTATCCACATTTCAAGAGTAAGCCACCAAAGAGATTGGATTCATTTATAGCACAACTTATAGAATTTACATCTTATGTTGCAAATCGCACACGAGGAGCAATAGGGATTCCTGATCTCATTTTGGCTCTAACTTATTATGTAAAGAAACAAAAGCTTAGTCTAACAGAGTACCAATTCAAAAATGAATTACAGAGATTATTTTACTCATTCAATCAGCATTTAAGACAAGGCGCAGAATCGCTTTATACTAATATTTCATTTTTTGATAGGTATTATTTAGAACATCTATTTGGTAATAACATTTGGGGCTTAGATGTAGATGATTTATTAACTGTTCAGAAGTCAGTAATGAAATGGCATACTAATGAAATAAAGATTCAAATGCTACGATTTCCTGTAATTACAGCTGCACTCAAAATAAAAGGAATAAATATCCAAGATGAAGATTTCTTAGAATTTGCACTTGAACAAAATATCCAGCATACTATGTATAATTTCCTTGCTTTACCACATCTTGATGCCATTGCTTCATGTTGTAGACTTACGTCGAATACAAAGCCATTCTATAATTCTTATGGGAGTGGGGGAGTGCAAATAGGTAGTCATCAAGTTGTGAGTCTTAATTTACCAGGAATATTCATTAGACATCATGATAATTTTATAGAACGTATAATAGAGAATCTAAGATTAGCAAAAGATTTTCTTGACTGGCATAGAAAACTCCTAAAAGAACACCAACATCTTGATGCTACTTTTGAACTGGGACTTCGTTCACTTCAGAGGATGTATTCTACCATAGGGATAATAGGGGTATGGGATTTAAAAGAAATAGCAGGATATTCATGGGATGAACTCGAAGAGGTACTCAAAGTAATTCGAACTGAAATAGATTCATGGGAAGGATTTTATAATTGTGAGTTAGTACCTGCAGAATCAGCAGCAGTTACTCTTTATGAAGCGGACATGAAATATGCACAGAAAACTAATTCACCTTATGCTAATTATTATGAATCAGGAAAGATGTATACTAATCAAATCGTATCACCATGGCAAAAGATGACTATCGGAAAACGAGTGAGAACAACTGGGAGATTCTCAAAATATTTTGATGGTGGTCAAATGATGTTTATCAATATTCCAAGTCCATTTCAGAATACTCATCAGATGGGTAAAGTAGTAAAAGGTGTGATAAAATACGGAGTGCCATACTTTGCATTCGATACATTCCTAACGAGATGCAAATCGCATAATCATATAACCTTAGGAGATGCTGCCCTTTGTCCAATATGCGGCGATAAAGAAGTATACAAATTTAGAAGAATAGTAGGATATTTTGTAGAACTTTCAAATATGCATGAAAGAAGAACAAGGGATATACCATACAGAGAAGTGGATGAAAGATGATCGTACAATGTAAAGATTGTGGAAAAGTCTTTGGTGTAGTAATAAAAGAACAAGAAGATGGAGTCAAGTTAAAGAAAATAAAATACCTAAAAATGAAGTGTCCTTATTGTGGTGGTAGAATAGAATGGGGAAGAAGAGAAAATGACTAAAAGAATTGGTAGTTGGATAGATAAATGGTGGGATACTATCATGTTGGGAGCAATGCTAATAATCTTATTTTATGCGCTTCTTGTTCTCACAGCATTTGTAATGACTTTTATTGGAAAATGTCTTGGATACTAATGTTGAAATGATAATAGAAGAAGTAATAAAATATCCAAAATTAGGATATATAAGAGAGTCTCCTTATGATGGTAGAGAATTACTTGGTAAGTTAATCTTTTTTGAAGAAAAGCGTGATGGATCCAATATACGTTGTTTCATAGACGAGAACGATAACCTCCAGTTTGGAAGTAGAAATAAAATACCAGCAAGTGATGATTTGTTAAAATCAATTAAAAATACAGGATATGATGCTATTCTAAGAACAGCTCTTTATACAGAAAAATATCGATGGAATCATGATATAATAGTATTCTTTGAATTACTACAAAAGGGTAAAAGTCCTTCTCGTATAGAGTATCATGAAAAAGATGATATTGCAGTCTTCGATATTTATGATATAAATGATGGCTGGTGGAATTACACAAGAGTCTATCAGTTCTGTTATCAATGGAAACTACCAGTTGTTAAGCTATGGGCTGTCTCTTCACATTCTACAATTGAGAAATTAGAAAAACAAATAGAAAAAATGCTCGACCGTGCAAAGAAAGAGAATCGAGAAGGTGTAGTCTTCAAGTCTTATGATGGTGATAAAGCTTACTTCTTTAAAGATCGGTTAGATGTGCCACATGAAAAGGATGTCGAAATTAATATAGACAAAGATATTCCCAAATATCCAGAACTACCAGAAGCAGAAGTTATGAATGAGATACAGAAGGTCTTAGACGAGATAGGATATGAACAATTTAGAGATAAGAAAATTGCCATGCCATTGATTGCTCAATATGTAGCAGCAGAAGCAAAAGCAAGAATGTGTTCTGTACCTAAAGGATTGTATTCGTATTATTTAGAAAAGATAGGGGAGATTGAAGATGCTTAGCAAGGTGACACTGAAAATATATAAATTAATGTCTCTCATGGCTACTAAATATTTGGAATCATACTTAATTGCTCTTAAAAGAAGAAGGAGTTACTTAGAAGGAGAAATTCAACATATAGAAAGTGAAATAGAAGACCTTGATTGGAATGTAATACGCATAAACAACTTTAAACCTATACGAGATAGGAAAAAATGAAGATAAATAGAGAGGATATATCTTGGCAAGAAGAACGACCTGATTGTGAATTTCTATGGGAGATTGGGAAGAAGTATCCCGTTGCTGTCCAATGTGTGATTTATGAAACCAATTTCTTAGGTGAACGAAGACTTAAAGAAACTAAAACATTTAAATTAGTGGAGGTTGAGTAGCCAAGAATGAAAAATTTATGGGAAATGATTAGAGATTATGATTCTTTGATTTACTATGGTATAGGATTGATAATTGGTTACATGCTTCATTATTTCTTCTAATATAATTATCTAAAAAAAAAGTTAGGAGGTGGTATGAATGGAAGAGGTGTGACAATTAGGACTTCTTATTTTGGTCTTTTCTATACTGTTTTGTTTAGTGTGCTGGGCTATTTCGTCTATGGTGGTATCGAGGGGCTGATGGCAATGTTAGCTTTATGTCTTTTCTATGATTTGGCATTGTGTTTGAGTATAATTCCGTTTGGCGGAAGTATCATTCAAGCAGTCGTAATGAACTTGATTTCACATAAGCTTTTTACCATACTGAATATATATCTAACCTGGCTAACAACTTGTATATTTTGGTGATATCTGGTTTGTGGCATAGTCATAACAATATTAGTAACTGCTATCGTAATAGCTAATTTAGATAAGTAAGAAAATCTAATGTTATCAGATAGTGAAATTTTAGAAGAATTAGAAAAAGGAAATATAATTATAAAACCCTTTAGGAAAGAACAACTAAATCCCAATAGCTACGATGTTCGATTAGGAGAATATTATGCAGTAGAAAATGTACTTGATCATTACATAATGCCATTTGATAAAAACAGCATAAAAAATCATTGGAGAATTAAAAAAGCAGATAAAGAAATCGAAATACATCCGGGAGAAACTATCCTAGCTCATACTCAAGAAATAATAGGAGGTCGGCATAACATTACTACTAAGATGCATGCCAGAAGTTCGTTTGCAAGATTAGGAATTTCGGTTTGTAAGTGTGGTGGATTCGGTGATGTGGGATTTATAAATAAATGGACTATGGCTATAACCAATCATTCACAGCACACCCGAATAGTCCTTCCTGTAGGTGTGAGGATAGCACAAATAGCATTCTTTAGAACTGGTAAGGTCTTAAATGAATATAGAGGAAAGTATGGTCAAATAGAATGGACACCAGAAGATATGATACCAAAATTATGGAAGGATAAAGACATAATAAAATGACTATTATCTGTCCCTTTTGTGGTGAGAGCTTCGATGTAGCACTAAGAGTCAAAAATGAATATACAGGAATTACGATTGTAGTATGCCCATTTTGTAATAAATATTTTGAGGAGAAGAAATGAGAACAATCTGTCCTTATTGTAATCAGAATGTGGACTTAGAGTCATACCCTATGAGAGAAGTTACTGCTGTAGCGGATGATACTGAAAATATAGTAAGAATTAATTGTCCTTTCTGTGGAAAATGGTTTGCATATATTATATATGGAGAGTAGGAGGTGTGTATTATGCCCAGACCAAAAGAAGAAGTAATGGATTATGCAGATGATGAATTCCTTACTTACTTAGAAGATCATTTGAACTATATACAAGCTTATACGTATAGACTACAAATGATGATGACAGTATATAGAGAAGTCAAGGAAGAATATGGGGAAGGATTAGGTTGGATACCTTCAAAAGAGATTATAGATAGCGTCAATAATCTAAAGAAAAATCTTGATGCATTTTTCTTCGCAATTCTTGCAGATCAACGTTCGTTGATATCGTCACTGATGATGTGGCGTAAATCAAAAGCTGCTAAGAAAAAGAAGAGTAAAAAGAACGAGAAGAAAAAACAAGAAGTGGATCCTTCTATAATGTAGGTATACAACTCCGATAAAAATATGTTGTTTTTATTTTGCCGAATAAGGAATTATCCATGTCTCGTTATAAATTGAAGGTATATTCTTGTAAGAAATGTTATTTAGAATTTTATTATGAAAATCATATTACATACTGTCCTTTCTGTGGAAATAAACTAGAATACATTGGACAAGTCAGAGAAGATGAAATTGGAGAACCAGTTTATTTATTAAAATATTCTACTGGAGAAAAAATGCAAAGAAAGATAGAGGAAGAAGAAGCGATTAAAGAAGCAGAAGAATCTTGGTATTTATGGGAAGATTGATTAAAAATGTATTGGAAAGTTCCAAATTATTTTAAAAAGTATGTAAGAATACAAGATATGTTAAGAAATATATTTAGACCTTGTGATTGTGGAAAAGAATTAAAGAAGTGCATTAAAGATAAAGAATACTTTGCGAAAAGAGCAGAAATACTATCAAGAGCTTTAGCAAAATCCATAAACCTTCCTGAACCACCAGATCCATCAAAGGAGATGGAAGAAGTCAATCCATGGAAAATTATAGCCAAATATGGTAAATATGATATACTAACCGCTGATAAATACTATTATACACTACCATTAAATTCATGGATAAAAATATTGAGTCCTATTCAGACACAAGTAGAAAAGATATTACCGAAATGGCGAGAAGATGTTGCTGATTGTGATGATTACGCATTACTTATGGCATCATTCGTAGCTGCTGTATTCGCAAAACCGTATTATGATAAGCAAGTAGCATTTGCTATCACTTGGTCTCATTCACATGCTTATAATTCATTTATAACTACTGAAGGCACGTGGGAAATTTATGAACCTCAATCTAATGCTATAGTTGGACGGTTAGGTAAAACCACAGGAATCTATAAAACAGAAAAGATATGGTTTATGGGTTAGTAAATTGGATTTGTAAATGAATACCGTAAATAATATTGAAATACTGAAAAATAGAATTGAAAAGATAACAAACAAAGAACTGGTAATAAAAGGAGAAGACCTTACTATTATTACAACTAAGGTGGATGATTATAGCATTGCAATAACAGAAGAATTTGATGGAGAAATAGCATATTCTTTACTGCTCTTTCGAGAAGAATGGAATCATATAGAAGCATTTGTTAACGAACTCAAAACACAAATTGATGAATTGATACTAAAAGAAAACGAACTTAGTGCTACTAAAGTTGAAACAGACAGTCACGGAATAAAAATAGAAATTAGACAAAGAGGATATATAACCTACTCGATGTTTCTCTATTGGGAAGAGTGGGATCTAATTGCAAATTTTATCAATGAAAAACGTAAATAGATATATTGTTATGGGATTGATATTATCTGTTAGCCTCTCCCAATTTTTAGCATTAGATACAACTGATACTCATACCTATATTGATGGCTCTTATGTCTGTCGAGACTTCAGTAGAGACTTGATTCTTGCAGCTTCCAAACATCATATTTATCTTGATTATATCTATGTACCAGAGAGGAATCATATGATGGTTGGACTATATAATCCTCTCGAAGAATCGATTGAAATTATAGAACCTCAAACTGATGAAATTATAGGATGCATAAAGGAAAATAATAAACACTATATTAGAATACCAGTGTGGGATACTCATATCTACTACTCAAATATTAAAATTGCATGAGACGCTCATATTTGCGATTTAACGTAATGTTTTCACTAAGACAATATAAATGTATCACTACCCTAAAAATATTGCGTCTATGGTCAAATATGGAGGAATTTTGAAGCTATGATTCAAATCTCAATAAAAAATAAAATATTTAGGGATATGTTAGAGACTATTCTTCCTATACGTGAAGAAACTAAATTGAGATTCGCTAAAGAAGGCTTGTGTTCTAAAATAACTGACTATGGTAATATAGCATTAGTAGATGTTTCTCTTCCTAATGGTCTATTCAATGATTATTTCTTGGATGAAGATGTTGAAGTAGGATTAAATGTTAAGAATCTACTACTCTATACTAAATTAGGTAATCCTGACGATAATATTAAAATAGAAATTACAGATAGATTCAAGATGCTTTTAAATAATTTCGAAATTGATATGGATATTCTCGATCCTACCTATATGGCTTCTGCCTCGAACATCCCTGATGAATTCGAATGTAAATGTTTAGTTGATATAGAAGAAATAAGAAAAATTGCACGTGCAGCTAATCAAATCCGAAATGATACTCTCATCTTTGAACTCGATAATCTTCATGAGAATTTAACTATTTCTACAAAGAGTGAAGAAGAATCCATTACGGTTGAAACTTATGTGATTGATACTTCCGATAAAAAATCTACCCATAATTTAAAATCAGCCTATCCTGTTGACTTCATTCTTAGTATTACTAACACCCTCTATAATTTGGGTATGCGTGAAATAGAAGTGGGATTCGGTAGTGAGTTCCCTATGCGATTATCGAGTCCTTTACATGAAACAGGAAAAGTGGTTTATTATATCGCACCTCGTATTATAGACTAACTCAAATTTTTGCATGAGAGCTTCATATAACGTTGTCATCAAAATATTTTTGCCTTGGGTATATAAAACTATTACCTCTATATTTTTATTGCGTCTATAAGCGAATATGAGTAAATGGTGGGGTGAATGGGAATATAAAGCTGGAGACTATATAGGAGCTGAGCTGCCAGGTGGGGGCTATATAGAAGGAGAAATCAGAGAAGTAATAAATGATCCACAAAAAGGTATATTAACTCTGGTTTTAGATAATGGTTGGCGAGTATATCCTATTGAATATCAGCGTTCTGGTGTAGGAGATATGGTAGTCAAATATTTCCCGAAAAAAGAGAAAAGAAGCATTGATGATCTGCCTCTAAATGAAACTCAAAAACGATACGTTCTTGAATGGCTTGCATGGAAATTCTATAATCTGCTTCTGAAACTCGGTATAGAAGATGGATACTGTAAATCCTATGATCCATTATTGATTGAAGATGATAAATGTCATAGTTATGTATTTGACTTAGATGACGATGGTAGACATCATCCTTATAAAAATCTACGAGAAATAGAAGATAAACTGTTTAATGAAGTAGTTAAAAGAATAAAAGAAGAGAGGATATACTAAATAACTAAAACACAAAAAAAAATGCATGTAGATTGATCCAGGAAATTTAGTGTAGTTGTTTATCTACATGCTATGCGTATTTTTTATATTTTATGTTGATAAAGATTACGACATTGCTGCCTTCCAATAAACATCTCTGTCATCTGTAACAGCGGAAGGAGCATTTATCGTAAACTGCGCATCTGTCACATCTGTCACCCAGCAATTCGCAACCTCACTATGTGTACCTGTGAGAGTTATAATGCTTGGAGCCCCGTCTAAACCATGGTTCACCACAACACTTGAAGCTCCACTTGCTATAGTTGCTATACCCGATTTTTCAGTAGGATAGCCTTCGTTATTTTTAATTATCAATCCTGTCACTCCAGCTTGGTGTTCAACAATATTATTTCCTATGAACGTCCCTCTAAATATATTTCCCTTAATTATTACATCATCATTCCCACTAGCAATATAAACACCACGCATATAAGCACTATTTTCAACAGCAAATAAATTATCAAGAATATACAGCCCGCTAACCTGGTCTGGATTAGCATTAATTGCGTATGTAACCCCCTGACCTGATTTACCTACGTCTATAAATTGACAATCTCGTATAGTTATCCGCTTTTTAGATTGGACTTGAAGATAAATGCCTCTTGTTGGTAGATTCTTAAACGTACAGTGTGAAACAAAAATATCTTTACATTCTCCATAAATCTCCATTCCTGCACGCGGTGGTTGCGTCCAACTATATGTTGGAACATCAGCAGAGACACAATTACTTATAGAAACACTTTCACAATCTGAAATAAAGAAATGTGAACGATCTGATCCCATTTGTCCTACTGCTATACAATTTACAATATTCGCATTTTTTAGGTATCGGAAATTAAAGAGAGTGGCTATGGGTTGGTTTAATACTTCACTAATACAATTCTCTACTGTTACATCATCTGCTGTCCATACAAATAAACCATTATTTACACCAGCTTCTGTGACATAAATAACATTGTTAATAGTAACTTTTTTATTTCTGGGTGTGCCTGTATGGGTATTATCTCCTGCCCACTCTATACAAACCGGTTCAAGTCCGCCTATTTCTCCGTTATACATAAAAATATCCGAAATCTCAATGTTCTCGGACCCGTAACCTACGAAAACAAAATGAGCAGTCACCTCAATCCCTGTTAATTTACTTATCTGAATATTTTTAGACCGTATCACTTTTACTCCATCTATTCTTACATCGCTATCACCAAAATCATCGCAGAAGAGATCAGTCAATCGAACATCTTTAGCATGGCTTAACCATACAAGCCCTCCTTCATGAGATACACTGTCTCGAAAATGCTTTCCTGTACAATCATGGACACTAACTCTAATTATTGGCTCATCAGAAGTACCTTCTCCTTTGATAGCTGCTCGCCATATATTCTGAAAATAACAGTTTTTAACTATTAAGTCCTTGACACCAGGAATAACTTTGATAGCAGCATAACCATCAGTCTGATGTTCAACATTACCATCGAATTCAATGTCTTGAATCGTTATCCCATCATGATTAATGTTGAAGAATTCACAATTAGCTCCATCAGCTAATCTGAGGATAGTATTCCGTCCTGTACCAGCGATTGTTATACTATCACCTGTTGTTGAAGTATTTCCTGTAATTGTAAACACGCCCTCTCCGAAAAATATCTTTCCTCCGTTTGATACGCTATTCATCGCTGTTCGAATTACACTTGTATCATCAGTGCCGGCAGCACCTTGAGTAATTGTTTCTCCATTTGCATTTTTTGCATAAATTATTCCATTATCTTTATATATAATTGCCGTATACGGTCCTCTTCCTCCCATTTCACCTATTATACTTTCAAGATATTCAATTCTTTCCTCTAAACTTGATATATTAGAGCTATGTACAAATCTTGCATATATATTCTTCCATCTGAAACCTAAAGATCCTAAATTATAAGATTCATCATCATAAGGAACAACATCTGCATTCTTTATATCTATTTGTGCTTTATCAGCGTCTCCCGATACGTGTATCCTTTCTGTGGGCGCTCCTACAGAATCAGTAGTTAAAAATGAAAGAGCACCAGGAAAAGAAGAAGAGTTTCTATCAAATAATCGGATTTGAGCATGACCGTATGAAGGATCACCACCCGCCAATATAAGATCATGTTTACCCCATAATCTTCGATCTAATTTAACATCATCATCTATATCTAAGATCGATGTACCTAAAGCACCAATTTTCGTAAAAGATCCAGTATTTGCAAATACTTCTATCCATCTGTGAGCAGAAGAGCCTAAATAGGATGAGAGATTGTCATAAGGTAATAAATGTGCATTTTTTATGTACACAATACTTCTGTCTGCATTACCAGTAAGACTTAGTCTTTCAGTTGATGTTCCATTAGAATCCGGTGTCATTAAAGTTAAATCAGTTGAGGTTAGTCTAATCTGAGTATTCTCTGTTGTAGAATTACTATATCCTATTGTAAAAGTATTATTGCTCCATATTCGAGATTCAACTTGGACATTAGAAAATAAGCTACTTACTGCATATATGTTTTTCCATCTTTTACTTGGGTTTCCTAAATCCTGTTCAGTATCAATGTACGGTATTAAATGCGCTCCTCTTACTGTAATATCAACGTTTCCACTACCCTCAGGTATCTCAATGCGAGGGACTATCGACTGACCTGAAAATGTTCCTAATAATATTTTGCTATTACTCCCTGGTGTTAATTGGATTCTCGATGCAACAGCAGTATCTTCTGCTATTAAATTGAGACCATCACTTGAATTACCAACTACATCTCCATCAACTTTTAGATTATCAGTGCATTCAATTATATTTCCCGAATAAGAAGTAATCGTGTCAGTTTCTAATCCTGATTCACATTTGAGTAAACCGATCATTGATTGAGATCCATCTCTTGATAACTTGATATCACTTAAATTCTGAATTGAATATTCTAATGCTGAGCAGTTACAGCTAACATTGCTACTTAAATTTTCTTCAAGATAATCTACTCGTGCATCTAAATCAGATATGTTGGCACTATTGGCCAGTATAGCATCAGGAATAATAGTTCCGGAAAAATTGCCTTTTGCAGCATAGACGCATCGCCACGTATAACCCGAGGATCCTAAATCCCATCTGTTGTCTGTATACGGAAAGACATCTGCATTCTCTATTACTATATCGCCGTCGTCCCAACCTCCATGAATGTGAATTCGTTTAACCGGTCCTGAATCTCCGGGTGCGTATACCTCAATATCGTTATAGAAGAATTTTATGTGGGGATAACCAACCGGAAATTCGGCTCCGCTGCCTATAGTCAATAGAGGATTGCCCCATATATGAGAATTCACAACAAGATCCTTATCACATGTAAGTGTGTCACCTGAGACAGTGCTAATAGTGTTTGTTTTTAATCCTGCTTCACATTGTAATAATCCAGTCATTGGTTGAGAACCGTCTCGCGAAAGCTTGATTGCACTTAAATTTTCAATGTTGTTTGCATTGGAAGTTATATTTGCACTATTGAGAAGGACTGCATCAGGAAGTATCACACCTGAAAAATTGCCTGAAACTGCATAAATATTCTTCCACCTGTTACCACTACTACCTAAGTCTTGGTAATTATCTTCGTAGGGAATAAGATTTGAGTCTTTAATTTTAATATCAATAAAATCGCTTTTACCAGGAATTAACACACGAGATGCGATCGCTCCTCCTGATTGAGGAGTCCTCACAAGAATTTCGCCATTTCCAGTTGAATCCCAAGTATAGAGTTCTATCCGGGGGGCATGGGCGTCTAAATTGGATGCTAACAGCAAACCTATGCTGTCATTACCCCATAAAACTGCATCAATTTTTAGTGGCTTTTGACAATTTAAAAATGATTGAGATGTAGTGGATATTGTATCGGTTTTTAAACCACTGCCACATACCAGCTCACCTTCCATTGGTTGTGAACCGTCTCTTGACAACTTGATATTACTCAGATTCTCAATTGCAAATTCTAAAGCAGAACAGTTACAACTTATATTACCACCACCAAGATTCGCTTCAATGTATTCTATTTCATCTTGTAAATTAGGATAAACACTGCGAGTTAGTCTTACAGCATTACTCCAAATACTTTCGATTTTTGAATAGGATGAACCATTATCGCCCATTTCTCTTTACTTATACTCTAATACAATCGAAGTTGAAGATATATTACTACAATTTGATATTTTTAATTGTATGCCATTATCTGTTTCAATTATATGTGTAAAACTTTCATTATATCTATATCCACCTGCACTTCCTAAATTGTAAGTCTTTTCATAACTCCATCCGTTTGCATCATCAATTATTACTTTAATATAACCATTAGAAGCTGAGGTTAACATCATGAGTTTATAACCTATAAGAGTCACTGTGGTATTAAATTGATACATTGTAGAAACTGTACCTGCACCTAATAAGTATTTATCGCTTGAAGATGGATTCTCAAGGTAGAAAGGCATAGTTCTCGGCACTTTAAATATACTTGCATTTACCTCATCGAAATAGCCTTTAACAGCATGTATTTCACTCCATCTCTCTCCAGAACCACCTAATCGTAATTCATTATCAGTACCAGGAACTAAATGGGCATTATAAATTATTATCCAGCTGGTCTGATATCCTCCCCATATCCAGATTCGCCATTGTTCGCTTCCAGATTCACTAGAAGTTCCTGGAGTAGCAATAAGCATGCTACCTTTAAAATCAGGATGAGTGCCATCATAAAGCTGGATGTAAGGATGTGGAACCAAAGCATGACCCGCTCTCAATAGCAATCCATCACTTCCTCTTATATATTCATCAATTATCAACGCGCAATCAACATTTAGAGGACCAGCATCTATACTATAAAGAGTGTCAAAGAAGCCTCCTTGTGCATAAATTCCTTTCCAAGACACACTTGACTTGCCTAAATAAAACGTATCGTTGGCAGAAGGAATCAAATCTGAAGTAATTTGAATGGAACCATTTTGACTATTAATTTGACTTGTTTTCAAGCCTGCATTGCATATTAACTCACCTGTCATAGCTTGACTACCATCACGTGAAAGCTTAATATCGGAGAGATTAGCTATGTTATTAGTATTGGTGTAAATACTTGTTGTGTTTGCATTTATCAATGTCTGTTGATATGAAATGTTACCTTCATTCGTCATAATACTATCTTTTATAGCATTCAATCTCGCTGCATTTATAACAGTAACATAATCTTTCCAAACATCTAAATCAGCCATTTTATTTTAAACTCCTAAATATTGTACTTAAAGATTTATAGCTTCTTCCTAAGTATAATGTAGTAAATAAACCGTTTTCATCTATTGTATATCTTAATGATTTTAATTCAAGAATTTTTGTAATTCCTGGGAGATTAACTCTAACTTTTCCGAAGACTGGATAAACTAAATCTGCAAGTGTAACTTCTATTGCATCTGTCAATTCATTTCTTATTTTTAATTCTCGTTCTGCTCTTTGTCTTGCATCCCATTCAGTAAGAATTGTATCATCTTCTATATATATTTCCTTATTAGAAGTAGCCATTTCATCTACTGCGTCTCCTGTTACATAAATCGGATTCCCTGTACTGTCTTCTCCTATCTTAGTACCTCGTACATGACATCTTCTATAACTATCCTCTTGTGAGGTTTCTACATTTATGTCCGTTATTTTTGAATTCTTATCTATGGTGTATTTTATTTCATCAGTCTTATCCTCTATCACTAATGTATTACCATCAAGATATAACATACATTTATCACCAAGAATTCTATACAAACAATCCAAAAGTGATAATTCCCAATATTTGAAACTCAAATCTACCGTGTCAGCACTATTAGCTGATTTATTCTCTATATCCATACCCGCTACACTTACAAATTGCTGTATTACTTCTGAAAGCGTACCACGAAAATCTTTTTGGTCTCCTTCTTTTAAATAACGATGTGCTAATTCATCAAATCGAGATATACAATTTAATTCAGACATGATATTGCCTTTGCCCATGACAGTACGCTGAGTTTCACTTTTTATCTTACCCATAAATACTACTTTCTTCAATCCTTTGCCAAGATGGATACTAACATCCGAATCTATAAGAAGCTGCCCATTATGCACTATGGTAATTGTAGCACTATCATCTGTGAATGGCTGATTAAGAATAATTTCAGCTCTAACAAGTGGAAAGAAATATGTGAACCAGCCATCAGGAGTAGTTACTTGTGCAACTCCTTTTATATCAGAAGAAGAAACAGTAGGTAGATAATAGGAAATATCGCCACAAATTGTATAACCACAAATTGCTATTCCACAAATCGCACGAGTTCTTTTTCTTCTTTTCATAAATAAGCATCACGCCATTTCAATTTCATAGTAGCATCGTTATTAAGATTCTTATACCCTATAAATATCTTATTTGCTTTGTTTGGATAAAGATAAACGAAACCTTTATTTGCAAAATTTACTGGCGAACGAATTTCCATATTTGTTATTGAAGTATAAGTAGTAGCTACTAAATGCAAATAGAAATGGTCTTTTCCCAAAAGATTACAACCACTATTATAAATAGGAAACATATATGGAGAATTTGCAAACACTACTTTATACATGTAATTAGTATCAGTTGTACTGTTAAGAGAAATATAAGCATTTACATCTCCACTACCACTCCAATGCCCTTCAGGAAAGTTAGCAAATGGTGCTAAAGAGTATAATCCGAATTGAACCCATTCACCCGAATCTAAAATTATTTGTGAAGAATAAACACTTGCACCCGATGCCTTAGCTACTACACAATCATCGACGTGCCCACTTTCAAAAGGATTAAATCTATAATAATTAGAATCATTAAAATGACCATTTTCGCCTAAGAATGATTTTTCAAAAACTAATTCAGTGCTTCTATCTAATAAACTTCTAATTTTGAAATTCTTTACAGGAGTTTTGTATTTCACTTGTGATACTATAGTTTCAGAATTATGAGTGACATTAAATATTTGTTCCCCTGCGATTGTTCTTTCATAAAAAATTAATCCATCACCAGTAGTAGAAGACTGATAAATATTCACTCTTGGTGCTGTACCTGTATATTCAGGATTTAGTTCAATAGCAAACGTATCAAAACCGGATGGATTAAATCTCAACGTGTGACTGCCACTCCAATCACTCCCACTAATAGTTGTCTTTTTTAAAATCATATTTGGATTGAAAGAGCGATTATTGACATCACTCACTGAAGCTGGATAAATATTTACATACATATAACCACTAAAATCAGAAGATCCATAGAAGGTTATTTCAACAGGAGCGTGATTATCCACTTCGGGAATTTGAAATACTGAAACTATAGAATAACCATCAAATCCCATCAGTAGTTGGTCTATGCCGATCATTGATTCACAATAGGATGCATCCCTACTTAAACTTCCATCCTTATATCCTATGAGGATGGGAGAACCATCATAGTTTTTAATAGGAATAAATTTAGCATCTCCTTCATTTTGGATTGTTGACTGTATTACTCGCCATTCACTTAAATTCTTATCCCAGACAGACAAACTCCATCCTCCGGGTTTTCCATGAAAGAGAAATAAACATTGTCCTGCAAACCGAATGCTCTCCCATAGTTTGAGAAAGTTTATTTTCACCACGATATCCCTATTAACTGCATCGGAAGATGAAAGCTGTATAAAATTAGCAACATACGGGACGTGAATAGGAAGTCGGTTATAAAACAATTCGGAATCAGCAACTTCTAATTTTTCCTTTTCTCCTTTATCAAGAACTCTCCACATCCACCTACTCTCATTTTCGTAGCTTGGAAAAAGAATTCCATTTTCTTCAAACCAACTAACATTAGGAATATTTGTTAATGCTTTTATATTGCAATTACTTGTTTTGATCGAACCATAACCCGTTATTTCATAAGATTTACCAGTTGAAGAATAACTCTTTGTTGTAGACGCTAACCGATAACTTTCTATTGCGAATCCTAATGGTGTTTTGACTTCTCCATTGACATTTATAGTTAATTCTTTTGATGTACTATCTAAATTAAATGATAGGGAATTTTCATTTGGAGAATATTTGTAAGGATCAGCAATTATGAATTCTAATTCTACTTCTTTATCATGAACAATAGGTGCTTCTAATCGTGAATTTCTTCTATTGAATTCAACATACTGAATATATCCATCATATCTTCGTAATTTTAATATATCTGCACTATGCAATTCTTGTATTAATGAACTTAGATTTTCAGTAAAGGCTCTAATTCTTAGAGTAGCAGCAGTTACTTCTTGTGAAACAAAACTACCAGTTTCTCCTGTAAATTTAGCATGAGTAGTAGCAAGAGTAGTATCTTCATCAAACTCTACTGCTTTAAAAGTTACATTTCCCACCTGCCAAACCGAACTAATATTCGTCATGTATAATAAGCAGCTCTATACTCAACATGTAAATCTACATCAATATCTTTATCTTTTGAATAATAATAAGTAGTAGGACCGTCAGGAACAGCCCAGGGGAGAGGATTATAGACACTACCTAAATCACAACTAATATGAAGTGCAGAAAAACTCCCCCCTTCAAGCTTAAGAAAGAATCGTTCGAGACCTCGTAAATCTATTTCGGATGAACCTATATAGCCTGTATGATTGGGAACAAAACTCACTTCATAGAAATCTTCATTATTACCTGAAACATAAGCATGAGAAACACTTCCTGCTAAATAAAACGTAGGAACTTCAATGATAGGTAAATTAGGTGAGATCAAATAAGTTATAGAACCACTCCCTAAATTTACAAGAGATGGTGATATACTTACTTCACCCATTTTTTCGTAGTAACTATCATATATATTTTCGAATGGATTAAATGTGAATTTATCACCCACCTTAGCATTCAATTCGTAATGACCTTGAATCCAAGGTCCTTGTAATCGTGTAACTCTATAAGGCTCTAATTCATCATGAATTTCAACAACCCTTAAAGTTTCTATCTGACTGTACTCCTTTATTATTGATTTTCCTGAATGAGTAGCTCTCACATACTGAGTAGTTTCTTTCTGCTTACCATATATTCTCGTATCTACTTCAATTTCTCCACCACATATCTCCAATGTTTTTGCACCTGCCATATTGTATAATTCTACCCCTGGAAGCGTGCCTGCATTCAATAGTTCTTCTTTCAATTGAATGAGAATTCCTATATATGAAGCATCGGGCAAATAGTCTATAGATGCCAGCGGTATCAAATGAGTGCCAGACCATTCATTACTCGGAATTTCAATTGTACGATACACAAACTCTCCTATCGCATCTGAAGCAGCATTAACAATATGAATTTGTACTGTATTGTTCGGGATATTATTTATACCTTTTATGATAGCATATTGTAATATCTCATAGTCACGAGGAATAATAGTAGCAAGTCTATGCTCTTTTCTAAATACTCGCATGCGTAGGTAGTTAGTGCCTGTTGACATTGCAGCATAAGTTGTATTTTTAGTATAGCGCTGGCGGTCAATTACTAAATCCCAGCCTCTATCACACTCATTAGGACTACATATTATACCTGTTTTTTGATCATAGAAGAGAAACATCATGCCACCATTTACAGTTAGCGAACTCGAATAATTGAGAGTTAAGTCAAGATGTTTTATACCAGAATCTCCAGACCTGGGATGCGCATTTCTGACTGCTAAGGGAAACCATGAACCATTAGAAGAATCCCATGCATATACATTCACACCATCTATATAATCATCGAAGTGACCAAATACTACAGGAACTCGAAAATCACCCAGTATCTGAATCCTGTCTATATTAGTATCACCTTTAAAATCCATAAAAATAGCTCCTGCTGCTGCTGTCAATCGTTCGGTTAACTCCCTCACATTACAATGAGGGCATGTACATGGTATATACGTATATGCAGTTCCAGTCAAAGGAAAATCGTAGCAATAATCATCTTTTAACCATAAAAACTGAATTATATCAGGATGATTTAAACTATGAGGCGATGGTTGAATACCCCATGTCCACTTAACTTCTCCATCTCCACACGGAATTGTTCCTGTTGTTGAATTAAGTGGAGGAAGAATATAATTCCACTGCCAATCAAAATTATCCCAAAAATCTTTCCATCGAGGAATAAAAATATGATGCATGTAAAGATGATCAAATCCGAGCTGGTCTTTTCTACCAAATAACAAATAACTACCAGTATCAGAACCAGTAACAGTTTTCTTATTTACACCATAAACATCAAAATGAAGACTTATAGGAGTTTTAGTATCGCCAATGACTGCTGGCAGATTAAATGAACCACTTTCACTTGTTAATGCTCGACTTGCTTCAAATTTTTTACCATAGCGTAATGGATCAGTTGAAAGTACATCAACATCTACAATATATAAGTCCTCGATTTTCCCAGCTTGCATAGGATGTTTATGGATATGAGTAGGAACACCATAAAACTTTGTAGATTCATTATATCCAAATTCTATTTCTTCATGTTTGTATAATTCTTGAAGAAGATTGCGATATTGTGAATTATTCTCTACAAATAAAGTAAAATGATGCTCAGTAGGAAATAATCCTAAATCTTGATAATCATTCCTGTTTCTACCTAATATATCAATAGGCACATTCCCAGTTCTATAATCACATTCATAACTTATCACCATTGCACTCGCATTATTTCCGAATGTCACAACAGATGCATTCTCTACCATCTAATCACCTCAAAATACGGATCTGATCGCTTTACCTATTTCTGTTCTTATTATTTCTTTTAAGCTTTCTTTGTCAACTCCTTTTGGTGGCTGACCTTCGAATTTCATGTTTATATCTACTTGGTGTTTTTGTGTTACAGTAGTTCCTGCTGGTATAGTAGGAGTCGGTACTGGAGTTGGTACCACTTCAGTTTGTGCAGCTATAGTTTGATTTCCTATACCCTTCGATACTCCTTCACTAATGTTGTTTACTAATTCTTTAGAGGTTGTTTCTATGCCTCCTGTAACTGTAACAGTTGATTCTAAATTCTCTCCGAACAAATTTAATATTTTTTTACCCTCTTTATCGAGCTCTATATTGAGAGTGATTGGTTCACTTTCTATTTGTTTTATTGCCTCATTCCAGTCTTCCATGAAACTTTCACTATTTAAATCTAATGTTAGCTCTTTTTCGGTATCTATAGTGTTTACTTTGTTAACGAAATCATCTATTCGCTCAAATAAATCATTCCATGTCTCGACATTCAATAATTCCTTGAGATCATCAGATAGCGTCATGCTTTTTAATTGCATATCCATGGTATTTAAGTTCTCCATAGCATATTTTATAGCCTCAGGAAGAGTTTTTGTTAGAGTAACTTCAGGAGCTTCAGCCCCGCCCTCTTGAGCTTTCTTTATTATTTCTTTTATATCCTCGGGAAGCTTACCTGATTTCTCTTCGACCTCATCATATATATCAAGAATGTCTTTAAATGATTGCTCACTGCTTTTCGATAATGACTTAGGTACACCATAAATATCATGGAGTGACGATGTTATACCCGAAGATGCTTTATCCCATTGAGACTCTAAATCTCCAACTCCAACTGTACTTTCTCGGATTAATCGTAGATTACCAGTTACCCACCTCCATGCTTCTTTATATGCTTCTCGTTCTTCATCGGTGGTTGCTTTCATAGATTTTCTCTTTAATTTTTCTGCGAGTATACGAGCTTTTACCGCCCCCTCTACTATTTTTTCTGAAGCTGCTGTTTTATCACCCTGTTTTGCATACTTTATACTTTGTTTAACCAGTCTCCCGATTGCATCAACTTCATCATCATATTGATTTATAACTTGACGAGTAATACCAGTTGCTTTTTCTTCTATATCTTTCACTTCGTCCCATGTATCATACATTCCGGAATAAGCACCAGCTAAATCTAAAGAAACATCATATAAATCACGGGAGGAACGAGTAAGGTCATCAAAAGATCTTTTTAATTCATTGTTTAAGTTTTTTAAATCAACTTCAGCTTTTATTACATTTAAAATCGCTCCTACTACTTTTGAATACTGAATCTGTAATTTCTCGTTACTGGTAAGATATATGTTTGTTAGTTTATCTCTATCTTCTAATATTTTATTGCCTTTGAACCAAGTGTCAGCAAGATTCTTATCTACTATCACCCATTTATTACCCATCCATATAAGATCATGACCAGTTTTTAATAGGGCTTCTCGTACTTCGACGCCATTTTTACCTATCTTGATTGATGTGCCATGAGCTTTATTATAATTTTTAATTGTTCTTACTACATTTTTGTATGTTAATGAAGCTTCGTCATTTAGTGCTATTTCCGCTCGTCTCGCTTGTGCTTGCTTATCCCATAATTCTAATTCTTCTTCTCCAAATCTTCTTTTCTCCCTAAATATATTCTGAAGATCCCTGAAATTCTTGAACTCTTCATCCGTTAAAACGCTTCGACTATTATATTCATCAATTATAGCATCTGCAGTTTTACGCGCTAATGAAATACTAATCATATCAACTTTTGTTAATTCTTCTTTTCGCTTGCTTTCATCTTTTATACTGTCAGTAATATGCTGCCTCAATTTAGGCTCTATTTCTAACCACTCATCATATTCCTTAATAGTTTGTAAATGATCATTACTAACATTATTTTGCTGACGTACCCATTTAACACCTTCTCTTAATGCAATATTTCTTTGATCCCACAACTTACTTTCGAATTCAAATGCTTTAGTCGCATCTCGTGCAGATTCTTTCATTTCTTCCATGCCTTCAATGAGGACTCTTTGTGGAGTATTAAACCCTTCTAAGACTGAACGAAAATCAACAGAAAACAATTTGCCAAAAACTTTAGCATTCTCAACAATAGCTTTTGTTCCAAGTGCTATATAAGAAAAGAGTGCTTTATATACTGGAGGTAATTTTCCTATGTTCTCACCTAATCTGTTTATCTCCTGAACATAAACATCAGTAGCGGTAGTAGCGCTATCCATTTCGTCATTCAATTTATTAATCAATTCGGCAGCTGCAGCTAACTGCTCTTCCACAGCTACCAATACACTCTTAAAACCAAGTAGAGTAGGTTGTAAGGCATCACCCAATTCTCGCCTTGCAGCCTCAGCTCTGTTCTGAAACACTTGTAACTTTGCAGAAGTTTTAGTAATAGCAATCGAATATTCTTTCTGTAGTGATGTACCCCACTTAAGTTCTTCATGAGCAGTCTCCATATTCTTCACTAATTGTGGATAATTCTCAGCAAGTGTAGCGATAGCAAATCCTGCAATCTCTCCGAAATGTTCATGCGCTTTCTCCATTCTCTGGACTCGTGAAGGTATTTCATTAAGCTTCTTAAGATACATCATTAGCGCTTGCATTGGATCTCTTTCCAACGCTTCTGCCCATGCCTTACCCTGGTCACCCATGAATTTGGTTATCTTAGATGCATTTGCAGCTAATTGCTGAAAAGTACGTCTCAATCGAGTACCAGCTCTTTCACCTGCCATACCTGCTCCAACAAGTGTAGCAGATAATGCAGCTGCTTGGTCTACCGTAAAGCCCATCATCTTACCTGCAGCACCAATATTCTTCATTGCAGAAACTATCTCTTCAGTTGTAGCAGCAGTTGTGTTTTCAAGTTCATTAATGATAGCACCCAATTTTTCAATTTCAGCGATAGGTAGTCCAAAAGCCTCACGTATTTTTGCTAATGCTTCTGCTGCTTGATCTGCTGTAAGAGTTGTAGCTATACTCAACTTTGCAACAGTTTTAGTAAAGGAAAGTAAGTTTTGAGTACCTGAAATACCCAAGCGTCCAGCCTCACTTGCTATACTTGCTAACGCCGTAGCAGCCATTGGTACATCTTTACTTAGTTTTGTTAATGCATCTCCTAATTCATTCATTTGATCAATTGTCAAATTGGCTGTCTTTCTTACCTCAAATAATGCATCCTGGAAAGAAATAAAAGGATTGAATAGCCAATCAGCTACCTGACCTATAGTTCGTAGTGCAGCGTCAAGTAGAAACACGGGACCAAGGACTGTAAGGAATCCCATGCCAACTTTCTTAACCAAGCCACCGATTTTTTCGAGACCAAGACCAAATTTACCCCAAGTTGTACCATGTCTTTTGAGACTCCTGTCCACTGTTAATATAGCACTGTTTTGCATCTTTGTTGTAGCATCAAGTTCTTTTCCTAATAACCGAGCTGTTTCTATTTGACGTACACGTGCCTTAAGTTGTTCTTGTAATGATTTATTAACTGCATTTATGCCTCGTTTTTCAATTTCTGCTGCAGCTTTCATCTGTAATGCAGCTAATCTACCTGATTTAACTTCCTCTCTGAAAATTCTTGAATTGGAATTCAATAAGATATTAAGGAACTTATTGGCATTTGTCTGCTTTTCTAATTCATTAGTTACTATTTTAAATGAAGACGCAGCACCTCTTTGCGTGTTAGCCATGCGTTTGGACGCAGCTGCTATTTTATCTATCACTTTACCAAACGACGAATACTGTTTGACTGCCTTCTTGAAACTTTCCGTATCACTCCGATGCCATTTATGAGAACGCTGTAAAGAATCGCTAAGTTTATCGTAGTTTTGTGCAGTAGATTGAACTACCTTAGAACCTGAACGCTGTATTTTATAAGTTCGTTGTAAAGTACTACTCAGCTTATCATAATTTCCAGAGGCAGAACGCATAACATCAGCATTAAATTTCTGCCACTTACCAGTATCTTGTAGCGTCTTACTAAGCTTATCATAATTCTTGACAGAAGCACTAATTATTTTTGAAGAAGCTTTCTGCTGCTGGTAATTTGCTTGGAGAGAATCACTAAATTTATCGTAATTCCTAAGTGTAGACTGAATAGTCTCTGCATTTGACTTTTGCCACTTACTGGTTTCTCGCAAAGACTGATCAAGTTTACTATAATATGAAGTAGAAGACTGAATAGCTTTTGCTGATGTCACATGGTGTTTCGCAACATTCTGAGTAGATGTAGCTAATTTAGAGTTTGCATCATATACACCTTGAAGTTTCTTCTCTAATCCACTAAACAGTGGTGTGAAATTTCGGAATGAATCTCTATAAGCATTAGAAATCACTTTAGTGCTACGAGCCAACTTTGTTATCCGTGCTTGTAGCCTTTGGAGAGTACGGTCTACAACTCCCGCACCAGTTATACTAAGTCCTACATTATATTCATAATCAGGCAATTTTCCTAAATTATTCTTCTGGTAATGTTACCCTTTCAAATATCAAATTGTGTAAGAAAATATAATCCTCTCTAAGAAAATCTTCTATTTCTATATCTTTACCTATAATAGGTTCTTTCAAAAATGCCCTAAACAATGCATCAATTACTGGTTTTGTATATACTTCTTCTCTTGTAGGATTTATCCCTAATTTATCTACTATTCTAAGTAGAGTATATGGTGTAATATTATTAACAGTAACTTCTAATCCACTTGGACATTTAATCTTTTTTGTATTCTTCTTTTTGTAATCTTCTATTTTCATTTCAACAATCCCCTCCTTTTCATTTCTTCAATGCGTGCTAAATGAGATTCAAGCTCTTCACCACTCATAGTCTTACTACCCTCTTCGGAACGAGCAGTTGCAACCAAAAAATCTAAATATATTCTTTCCATTAAACTCAAATCCCGATACGCATCTAACAGATCCGAGGGACGCAAACCAAAACGTTCACATACCACTCGGATCAGGTAGAAAAATCCTTGTTATCATCTCTAATCTCCTCAAGCTCTTTGGCATCTGATAAACTAATTTGTTTTATAATAGTCGCAAGAATAGCCTTGAAATCTTCAGATGTGAAATCCTCAACTGTCATCTCATCAGGTATAACTGGAGAAACTATAAATGCTTTAAAGAGAGCTTCGATATGTGCAGGAGAAAAGTAGTCATCGCCATCATCTTTGAATTGCTTTCTTATCTTTAGATGCACGAGTGGCGAGATGTCTTTGGTTTTTATTATTAGACCCGAAGGCAATTTATAGTCTTTAATCTTCCCTTTCTTGTATTCTTCAAGATTCATTTGTTCATCTCCAAATAAATGCAATAAATATATTGTTATGCAATATTAGAATTAGTGTGTTGATATGTTAGTAGCATCATAATCTACCGACTCAGTGACCAAATCACCAGCAGCTGTGGATGTTCTATATGAATGGAATTTAACACCATAGATTACCCTATTGTAATCTGCAGAATTGCTACTCGATGTCGTATTCATCAAAATCTTACAAGACTGAAGACTCTCACCATACATACCGGTAGCAGCAAGTAAATCAAGATGACTGTTATTACCTGCATAAATGAATTCATTGTAAGTTGCATTTTTACTATATAGATTACGCTCTAATGTACCTGTGACCTCCTGCACACCTTCAATCATCGAAACAGCATCTCGTGAACCAACAACGAAAATTTTATCTATATCTACAGAAGTATCCATCGTAAGAGAATTCAGCAATGGATCTCTGCCATCGTGCCAGATACTTTCATTAGGAGCGGATTCTAATCCTATTCTAACTCGATTCTTCCAACCTTTGACAGCCCCAAATTCAGGCATTTTAATCTACCTCCATACTATTTTTTATTGTTATTTTTAATATCAGCTATATTATAACAGTGGGTTCAGGAGAAGTATGTTTACGAACCCTTAGGTTTTTTATATATGCATGTGCTTTGAGATCAGATCCTGTATATTTTCCTCCGATATTCAAAAAATCTAAAGTTGCAATTCCTGAAATATCAAGATTAGTATTAAGATAAGTTTCAGTGTAAGATAAATTTTGAATTGTAATATAAGCGGTATTAGAAAGACGCTTTAGAGAACATCGTAGCCAAACTCCAACAGTAGGATCATTACACCAATAGTCAGACTCTTGAAGGCTATTACCAATAGATATAGCGAGGCGAGAAGTAGGTTGAGTATTACAAAAAAGTGAAGATCCCCCATAATGTTCAAAAGCTATAAAATCCGATATCGAATTGAAAGTACCGAAATCATTAGACGCTCCAATAAAAAACAAACTACTGGGAATAGAAGATTCGAGATAGTATTCAAATTCGAGAGCAAAATTATTGAGACTCATTGGATGGTAAGCATAATCATCTGAGATAATTCGATTAGTATGAATATCCATACTTGCAGCATCGGTCTTAGCATATAAATATTTCGAATTGCCAGTTACCCATTTACTCGTATCTAATAGATAACCTTTGATAGCAGATTGATTACAAGTAGCATATCCTATCGCGCAACCTGCAGTAGAATCAGAAGTAGGACAACCAAAATACCACATTCGAATAGTGTCCCCACCTATATCATCTTTAGCTATAACCGCATTTTCGATTCTATAACCATCCCACTCACCATCAGGGGCGAGATCCATAACCGGATTCTCGAAATATCGCTTCCAATTCACTAAATCCGTACTATATAGAAAGCCCAATTTCCAGTGAAGACCACTCGACTGCCCATTATATCCCATAATATACTTACCAGATTCTATTTCACAAATTTTTGCATTCGCAACTCCATGATCATCCCAGGTAAACGGACCATCGCGTTCAACTACTGGATCGCCACCATTAAGTGGTGTCCATCCTGTTTCTCCATCACTATCACTTGTTATAGCTCCATAAATAGCAAAGAGGGGAGCTTTTGTACCTTCCATATACATCACCCACCTGCCATCAGAAAGTTTGATAGCATATGGAAGAACCATAGAATACGGACTTTCAAGATTAAAATCACTCGCTGTGAGTATTGGATTTCCGGAATACTTTGTCCAGTTAATACCATCAGAGCTTTCGGCTATGCCTATAGCATAAGAACCACCCGCCTTTCCGCCATAAAACATGATATAATCATTTGTACCTCGCTTTACAACTGAACCAATATTAACATCATCAGCATCCCACTCTCCAGCAGTGCCTTCTAATACAGGATTATTTGGGTCCTTTGTCCAATGAATGCCATCATCGCTTGTTGCTCGTCCTATCCGCCCGATCCCTGAAGCGTCTTTCGCATCGTAGTACATAATGTATTTCCCATTCTCTCGCACCAAATAGCCTGTCGCATTTATCATTAATGTAGGATCTCTAACTCCAGAAGAATCCCACCCTGAATCAGACTTGATAAGAACGGGATTCCCTTCATAACGAGTCCACGGTTTTAATTTAACAACATCAAAAATTTTATCATAGTAAACAGGAGAACTACCAGTCTTAAAATCATCAAAGAAGTCAAAGGTTGCATCTCCATTACTACTTGGATGAGGACCAGTATCTCCATAAATCATCCATATATACACAGTACTACCAGCAGGTATTACAGGAATTTTGCACCAAATAACAGCATGATCATCGCCCCATGATTCTATCCAGAAAGGTAATTCATTATCACTATTATCAACAAAATGGATATCAGAACCATCATCTGAAGAACTATCAAAATCGAAATTGCTTGGATCCAATTCTATTTTCACTTGATAATCATATAGTGTCTCACTGGTTCCTAAAATTGTAATCATTTGTCTATTCCCCTTCACAATCTTTAGTTGAGATGCATCATAATCAACTGATTCTGCAACAATATCTCGTGCAGCATGAGCAATTCTGTAATTATGAAACTTAACATTGGTAATCACTCGTTCATACCCATCATCAACATCATCAGATTCTGGATTCCATAGTATTTTACATTCCAAACCTTCTGTTCCGCCCAATCCTGTTGCTTTTAACAAATCATAATGCGTAGAATCATTCACATAAATGAACTCATTGTAGGTAGTATTTTTGCTATACAAATTGCGTTCGAGTGAACCAGTAACATCTTTAACACCTTCCACAATGGAAACAGGCAGCCTACTACCAATTACTGAAATCTTATCTATGTCTACACCCGTTTCGGTAGTAAATGAATTAAGTAAAGGGTCACGACCAGCTTTCCAGATACTCTCGTTTAACGCCGAAGATACACCAATTCTAATTCGATTATTCCATCCCTTAACTGCTCCATATTCAGGCATAACACTCTCCAGTAATTACTTTTCCGTATAATTATAAAATCGCATAAGACGCATATATTTAGCCGTGAACAAAATATTTTTACTTATCCTATACTTTATATTACCTTCCACAATAAAATTGCAATGAACATGATGTATGGACGTCTCACGCAAAATTTATGCCTCTACCTTGACATGAACTACTGCTGATTGTAATATCCATTTCTCAATAGGAGAATATTCTAAATCTATACCGCCATTATAATCTAATTCATACCATTTGGAATCATCATGACGTAATGTTCTAAGCTTTTCCATTATAGCATCTAAATCTTCTAATAACCGTGTACCTCGATAATCAAATGGTACTCTTGTGACTAAATGAATTTCTATTTCTATAATTGCATATTCATCTTCTTCTAATATTCCACCTCTATAGACAGGAGTTATTCTGGTTGGTACAATAAAACACACAGGAAAGAAATCAGTAGCAGTAGGAAACCTTAAAAAATGCATTACCTTATAGTTACTAAGAGCATCATCGATTTCAGTCTTCAATATATCCATTACCAAATTTAATTTATCAACTAAAGAAGTCATTTATTAACCTTTCTAATTTTATATATCTCACCTATAGAATTCATAGCCTGTTTGAGATAAGATTCGCCTACACGTTTGAATTCACCTGCAGTTGCTGGCACTTCAGTAGTAAACCCGCCTGTACTAATTGTAAATAAATAAGCTGTATAGAAATTAACAGCTGCATTTTTGGCATCAGAACTCACCTCACTCAAAACATCAGACGGATAAAATGTATTTAACCACACATTAGCGAGCTCTTTTAAATATATTAACTTCTCTTCTTGCTCACCAACATTGAGTTCTAAAATCTGCCTAATCACCTCAATATTTCCATACTCACTCATTTTTTCCTACTCGGATTCACATAAAAGAATTTTTCTTCATAAAAATGATAGCCTTCTGATGTACCATGTATTATCGCATAATAACCTCCTTGTTGGAAAGAGGCATTTGAAAGATAAACATCAAGAGAGTATTCACCTGTTGCATTATGATCCATGGGTTTGTTTTCAATGATTTTATTGTTATCGAAATCTACAATATCAAGATAAATTTCATCAGGATCCGCTAACTCGTTATTCGTATCACGAACTTCTATTTTGAATGTTATACTATCACCAATCTCATACCTTTTTTCGACCGTTCTAATCACCCCTACATTTATGAACAAAATGTAGTAAACTATCTTCGGGAGTAATCAGTCTGAGGGACGGATTGCTCCTCGCTACTCTCTCGCCGATATTCCATGCCCCTACCGTGTCAGCTGCCTCCGTATAACCACAGCTGACACAGCTGAACACTTCATCACGCCGACGATTCGCTCTACTCGTGAACCCACACTTAGGGCATTTGAGGGAGCTAAATGCAGGATTCACTTTATAAAGGCAGAAACCTTCCACCTTTCCCATCTCTTCTAATTTATGAGCGAGATGAGCATAAGCCCAATTATTGTTTAGTCTCCTGAATCGTCTACTTCTTCCTCTCTTGCCTTTGAATGACAATTTCTCTACTGCAAAATCACAACCCGGATACGCTTCCACTATTTCCTTCGCTATCCTGTTCAGTCCTTGTTTATATGCCGATAATCCTTTATACTTTCGCCATTTAGTTCTTATCCTCAAATCTCTCAGCTCGTCCCCGAATCTTTGCCCGTCTGATACTACCGCAGGATGATTCATTCCCACATCTATACCGACCACCTTAGTATTATGTGATTTTTTCTCTGCGATCTCAAAGAAAAAAGTGGCATAGTAATCATTCCCCTTTCTTTTTATCTTAAAGGATTTTCTTAGTTTTCCTCTTTCTAATGCTTTATTAAACTCCCTATGCTTCTTACAAGGTAGTTTCAGCCTCTTTCCTTTTCTCAGACTAATAACATTTAGCCAGAGGTCGAATTCTTTTGTTTGCAAATCGGAGATAATATAAGCGGAACACTCGTTGAGGTCTATCTCATTACCGCTATAACAAGGTCTCTTTTTCTGCCCTATCTTTTTCGCACCCTTTACGATTTGCCATGCCTTTACCGCTGCATCTCTTATCAGCCGCCCGCCTCTTGTATATTCTTTTGGTGGATAACTCCCAAAGGAATTTTTAAATACCCAAAATAGCTTTATGAAATGATTAACTTTATCAGTCCAAAACGATATTAGCTGATTAAGCTCTTTCTTCTTGCCTGTATTTGGGTATATCTTTAGTTGATATGACTTTATCATCTCACTCTCGCTCTATTGTTTCTATATTTATGCTAATATTGAATTTTTTAATATCAATAGTGAGATATTTAACAAGAGCCTTAGACCTCTTCACAGTTGTCAGGATAGGAGCAAATAACAGAGGAGCAGTAAGCGAATACTCATAAACCATTTGGATCAGAGGCACAAAAGCAGCTTCAGTTGAAATTGTTAGTATGCCTTTGGTTATACGTTCACTACTATACGTATCTTCAAGTGGCATCAAAACTAAATCTTCTAACATGCTTTCAAGTGTAACTTTAGAAGCTGTACTAAGAATCTGACTGAATCTGATATTAGAAGTAATGCTTGATATATGATTTAAGAATAATTTTAAAGGTACGTGCAAATCTCTAACAAAACTACTTAATGTATTAACTGTTAAGTAATAATTAATGAAGGTATCAAATACTGAGATTAAATTTGGATATATACTAAGTGGAAGAAGAAACAGAAAAGAAGATTGAAAATCAATATGCGGTTTTAAACCCAAAGATAAATAAATATTGAGATAATCAGTAGGAACAATGATATGTAGCTTAAACAATAGAGACAAAGAACTAAGTACATTTCTAACAGATGCGAATCGAAATTGGAATTGAAGCGGCATTAGAACCAATAAAGAAGTAGAGATGATTTCTTCCCATGCAGGATAAGCATAATAATTTTCAGCATCAACTACCGGTTTTATTGAATCAATTATGCCTTTTTCATATTTATAAGACAAAAAAGGATGAAGATTATAAGGAGTTAGAAGAAAAAAGAGTAAGGAAGATTCAAATTCATTAGTGAAAGAAAAATCATATACTAAATCGAAACGAAGAAGAGATTCAAAGAATTTTAAACACTTGTAGTCTAATTTAATAGTTTTTGAAATTAATCCTTCATTTAGAAATTCATAGAATTCGTCACAATTAAGAATGAACTGTAGATAGATATGTTCAGGAGGCAACCATGATGGAAATGCATAATCGTTTTCGCTTCTAACAACTGGTTTAATAGTATCTGAAATAGTTTCACCATAAGTGTATTGAATAAAAGGATAGAGAAGAGGAGAAGAAATTAATAAATCACTATCAATTAAATCAAGGATATTAGCATGAGCATCGAGAAAGTTTAACGTGTTAGGCGTAAAGTATTCATTAGTAATAGGGAAAGAAGGAGAAAAAGAAACTGGGATGGTGAGACAAATATCAGAAATTGGAACTGCAAATTGACCATAAATACGATTATTGGCACAAACGGTAGCTTTGAACGTATCAAAACGAGAAAGAACACTCTTTAACGATGGAGCTTCTTCATAAACTACCGGGGGTAGAAAATTATCCATTCCGATGACAGTCTTTTCTAAAGACATTTTTTACTTAAACAACCACAACAGGTTCAGGGGAAGAAAATTTCCGAGCATTAATATATAAACCCATTTTGTCTATATAATAATTATAATGAAGTAGAATCTCGGTATCGGTTAATGCCCTATGATAAATACGAACTTCATCAATAATACCTTTAAACGGTGAATGAAAAGTAGAACCATAATGATTCGCTCCAATAAACCATGAATAAGTTTCTGGCTTCGACATTCCTGATTTCATACCTCTGTATTGCCCATCAACATAAATCTTATGGACAGTCCCATCTGTTACAAGAGTATAGAAATGCCAATTAGTATCAAGTGTGTAATTGTTTCCTTCATTACTCCAAGCATAAGCACCAACACCGATACCTAAATAACCATTATTATCGAATCCAAAATAATGTCTGTCTGTACCTGTACTTGGTGATTGTGTGCCTACAATAATACAATCCTTTTGATTTGCAACAGCACTCTTAGCCCAAGCCTCAATTGTAACTTTATCTGTAATATTTAAATCGGTATAATTCGGAAAGAAAATGTAATCATCCACACCATCGAATGATCCAGCACGATTAAATTTACCGTTTGCTACTGTATTTGCTCCATTATAAGCGACACCATGATTACTCCCAACTGAATCTTTTACTTCTCCTGTTGCACCTGTCCACACCAATTCGTCCAGATGCCATAAAGCAACTACATCTTGGATATCAAATTGTTCAAATAAATTATAACCATCACTAAGAGAAGAAGCAGCAGGATTACCGTAAATTATCCATATTTTCTTACTTCTATTCGCTGGGATATAAGGAATCTTACACCATATAACTGCTTCATCAGTACTCCATGACTCTATCCAGTAAGATAACCCTTTCCCTGTTTCATCTCTAAATCGTATATCGCTACCATCTGATTTACATCTTTCGAAAGGAAAATTACTATTATTGAGAACTATTCTAACTTGATAGTCTCTTAAGTCTGTATTACTACCTATAATGCGAATCGGACGAATATAGCCAAATTTCTCAAACGGTGAATAAGGATTCCTAAGAGGCAGCATAGAAGGTAAGGAGTATTTCGTCATTTCTAATTACACAATAACAGTAGGTTCAGGATATGCATATTTACGAACAATGAACGGTGGCAAGAACTCACCTCCCGCACAACCATCGGTCATAAGACCAATATCCCCTTTATCATAACTATTATCAGTAACTAAAAATATTGTATTCCCATTTTCGAGTACTTCAATAGTATCACCATAACGTCTAATCTTAATTGTAACCGTGTCAGAAACTCCAGGTGCACTCGTATCATCTGCCAAACTACTTACACAATGAGCATCATTATTTTTGCCTATCCACCGAAATGTATCACGTGCACAAGTTGTCCCACTGGTATCAATACCTGTATAATCATTTGTATACGAATAATGATAGAAATGAGACGTATCAGTATAACAAAACACCATACCTATAATATCATCATCTACTTCTTTAGTTTTAATAGTAATTTCAAAATTACTAATGGAAAGACCGGTCATTAAAGCACTCCCGAAAGTCTCACCACCGTTAGCTGTAAAAATATTGGATGCCTGTATCATTTTCTTATTAATAAAATCGAGATCCCAATTAGACGGTGATTCACCAGTACCTTCATCTACGACTGTATAATCTGAAAGGAAATGAATACCAGAAAAATCATCATAGAAATCAAAGGTGGCTAATGGATTACTTTTAGATTCAGCAGAGGGATTACCATACACCATCCATAGAAATGTAGAACTCTCTTCAGGTATATACGGAACTCTACACCATATTATGGCTTGATTGTCACTCCAAGATTCTATCCAATAAGAAACTATTTCACCAGAATCATCTCTGAATCGAATATCAGCGCCATCAGGTCTGCATTTCTCAAACGGAAAATTATCTTGAGTGAGTGTAATCTTGACTTGATAGTCCTTGAGAGCAGCACCAGAATTCTCTATCTTGATAGGTCTAATGAAATTGAAACCCCTAAATAATGAATAGGGATTGGGCAAGGGTATCGGCTGAGGTAGAGAATATTTAGCCATTTACACAGTACCTTGAGTAGCGTACACCTTCACATTACTTACAGCTTTATTATCTTGATTCAACACTGTAACTCGCATGTATTTCGGATCGGGACAGATAGGAACAGTAGCACGAGCAACAGAACCCGGTGCTAACTCATTATCGAAATATCCATAGGGCACAGTATCAACATCATTCCAATCACTCTGAGCTGTATATATCCTGAGCTGCACTGGATGCGAAGCATTAGAAGCATACTGAGCCTCGACAGTTAATGCGAGCTGTATAGTAGAAGATAAATCAATAGTACTACAACTTGATAAACTTGATTCAGTACTTGCATTCAAACTACTAAGAGACAATATTTGCCAAGTGGACTTATTTAATGCCATACCTCTTCTTCTCCTCCTTTAATTTTTAAATTTTATATCTAACCTTGTGTAACAGCAACCTGAGCAGTAATCTT
>Ga0190352_1000016_pt1 | contig 53425 bp, 95 predicted proteins | sample 4872131011_MG_FD_161682 | JGI IMG/M metagenome (GOLD analysis project Ga0190352, IMG submission 161682) | Hydrothermal vent microbial mat bacterial communities from Southern Trench, Guaymas Basin, Mexico - 4872-13-10-11_MG | ecosystem: Environmental > Aquatic > Marine > Hydrothermal vents >...
CCTCACCAGACACTGTGGGGTGTGCCTCTAGTAGCCAATGGAAGCCAAGACCGTCCCAGGTGCTCGCCCGGAATGGGGTCCCGTACTTCTGCATCTCTACACCCAGCTCATCCTTCACCCTCTTTATAAGCCTTCCATACATAGAGGTCCGGACAATGTTCGTCCTCACCGGGTGAGAGATCTCCTGGCCATCATCAGATACCACCCAGCCACTACCCACTGAGTAAGCCTGCTGGCCAATTGGCTCCCCGTCGGCATTGTATAGAGGCAGTGTCAGGAGCACCGGAGGCTCGGTGCCACTAGCCGCTGCTGCCGCCTGGTACTCATCCCGGCCAGCTCCGAAAGTGGCACCCTTTATCCATCCATCGACATCGTTGGGGAGACCGGAAGCAAGCTCCCAGTCTTTCTCCGTTCCAGGGGTTCTTGTTGTCATCTTGTCCCTCCTTGTTATAGTTCTACCAAGGCTTCCCTCCACCAGGATGGGAAGAGCCCTTTGTAGTCGTCGTAGAGTCTCTCGAAGTTTTTGTCGAGGATGTAGGTTTCGGCATGGTCATTCTTGGACCTGACAGCCCTGCCACACATCTGGATAAGGCTACAGGCTGTTCTATGTGCAAACCACAGATTGCCATCCTTGCTCGCATAGACCCTCTTTTTTACTTGGGGGTCGCCCAGCGATGGATAGGGTATTTTGGCCACCACTACCACCCTGCAGTCATTATCAGGAAGGTCTACTCCTCTATCCATCGCTGGGCTAAGCATAACCAGCGGCTCAGGAGAAGACTTGAACTCCAGGAGTTTCTGAGCAGCGTCCTGCCTATTGTGTGTAGTGAGCCGGGATTTTGGTGTCAGGGTACTCATAAGGTAATTCCTGGTGGCATAGCTCACCGTATGGACAAGAATATGGTCATCTGGATGTTTATCCAGGATAGCTTGGACCTCACGCCCAACCTTAGGAAGCTCTTGCTTCATGGTCTTATATGTGAGGTTAGCTACCGGCTTGTAGTATATAGGACGATGTTCCTTCGGGAATGGTGACCTGAGTCTATGATAGATGTATGTTCTACCTGCGAGGTTCAGTCCTATGTTGCGTGAGAGCTGAGAAGGGTTGAGGATAGTGCCCGACATGCCTAGGACTCTGAGTGCATGCTTCCAGAGATACAAAGGCCCGTATGAGCCTATCCACACCGGCTTAAACTCCCAGCGGTCCTCGCCAGGATACCAGACCCAGGTGTCATTAACTTCCTTGACGAAGAACTGTAGCTTGCTCACAAGGCGCTCAAGGCTCTTGGTGCGCCTAAGAGTTGATATGTTCTCCATGAACCACGCATCATCCCTAGCCGCCTCCAGGCTCATGAGCTCTGCCTTGAGCTTCTTAAGAACTGGCCTCGCCCAATCTACCCATGCCTCAAACTTGGTTTTGTACTTAGGAGGATTGACCTTTAGACTGTCCAGCTGGCGCTTCGTTATCACCACAGATACAAAGCTCATCAACTGGTTTTCGACTGTGTCTACCTCGTCCAAGATCAGCAACGGTATTTCGCTAAATCCACCTACCCAGTTTGCCTCTGAGAGAAAGTATGATGTATTGAGTACTGCTAATGGTGCTCTCAGAGCCTCTCGCTTAGCGACCATGTATGGGCAACGGTCCGCTAGCTCACATGGCAATGGCGAGTTGTGAGTACAGTGCTCAGCTGTTACCTGTGGGAACAGGTTCTTGTACTTCAGGCAAGGGTAATTTGAGCGGCCTTTCAGAAGCTTAGCGTATGGGAAGTCTCTCAGGAACTGCTCCTGGAGAGACTTGGTCACACAGCAGTAGACTGCCTTCCTATCCATCATCTTCTGCAGGCCAGCCCCTATGATTGTCTTGCCAATGCCCGTCGGTGCATCCAACAGGAACGCATAGGCCTTTGACCTGAACGCAGCACAGATAGCTTCCCACTGGCCCTCTCGCCAAGAAGAGAACGCTTCAGGCAGCCCTAGGTCCCCTGGTGTTGTTCCTGTAGCACCCATCCTAGCTTCTCTTTAATTACTCTCAGATACATGCCCTTCAGAAAACCTTCAGGCATTGTCTCAACTCGCTCGATAACCCCCAGAACAACCCTCCTAGCTTCGTCCCTGCCTCCATCCATTGAACTAAGCTTGGAGGCGATCTTCTCAAGATGCTCAAGATGCTCCTCAACCTTGAGCATCTCTTCCTCACGAGACAGTATATCGTCTATGTTCAGGAGCTCCACAAGCGAGGACTTTATCCTCTCTGGATGTCTGGACATCTCCTTCAGAGCAGCAATTCTGTGGATAATGGCATCTCGGATAATGTCCTGATATGTCCTGTATGGAAACTCTCTGGACTGCTGGATCTGTTGGAGAGCTGAGAGCGCTTCTGGAAGAATCCTGAATGTAATCATTGCGGAGTGGCCCCTAGAGTCAGATGTCCTCACATAGAACCTATCAGGATCGTATGAGGACCTTGGGTCATCTAGTAGCCAGGAGGTGGCCTCATCTCTCCGCTTGGCTTGTGGTCTTCTTGGCATCGTAGCCTCCGATGCGATTAGGTTCATGAGAGTAGACCTCTACTATGTCTTATATTATAGACCATTTTGGACTGCCCGTAAACCTTTTTGTGAGTGCCCGCGACATACTAAACTCATGAATTTGGTTGAGGTAAGTCACGGACGTCTTTTTACGTCTGTGGAAAAAAGTGTTTGCGAAAAGTGGGTACACGTGCCGTACCTTGCAAGAGTAGCTTTGTGAGCAGATAGGAAGATTTTTTCGCATTAACGTTTGGGCTTGCAAAAACCCCCAAACGATATAACGTAAAAGTCTAAGCCTATCTGTCACTAATGGGACCATAAAAGGTACGTCGCTTGTTCCCATTATTCGTATGTTACGGGCAAGTTGGTGTTTTCGCTTGGATGTTATCTCGTAGGTTCGTATATTGGCCATAAGTTGCTCAGGCGCGATGGTGACTGGCGCGAGCTTGCTTAGGGTTTTCTGGACACATTCTCATATCTCGCATGTTACGGGCAAGTTGGTGTTTTCGCTTAGATGTTATCCCGCAAAGGGCACTTTCTCAAGCTGGCTGATGTTCTCAATAAGGTTCACACAGCCATACTCCCAGAACCTCCGGCCATGTCTGCACAAACCACCACAGGAGTGGCTGTGATGGAATGGCTCACGGAAGTCAACAACGATGCCATTACTCATATCCACCACTTCTCCTATAGCTCCAGGCTGAGGATATCCTGCAGGACTCGCCACGTCTAGCTTTATCCTCACAATATCCCCCACTCGAAACCCTGTGGTGGCTGTCAATGGTATGAGCCGGATACCAGCTTGATTGAGGATCCTGGCCCCCCTCTTGTCAGCATAATCGTCCTTGTAGTACACTTTGCCGAGATTGGGAAGATTAGCTAGCACGAGTGCACAGTTGAAGCATGGGAGAGCCGAACATGCCATGGTGGTTATATCCTCAGGTGACTTGGAGTTCATGACACAGTTCACCTCAGCATGGATGGCCATGCAGCGAGATGTGTCGCCTGGAGGATCGTTGGCACCTTCGCATGGTGTATCTATGCAGTGTGGAAAGTGTCTTGGCACACCATTGTACCCAATGCCAGCGATGCGGCCATACTTGTCAAAAGCTACGGCCGCTGCTTTCCTTCTGATGCATGTGCTCCTCTGAGCAATAGCATCCAGTAAGAGGATGTACCATTCCTCGAGAGATACCCTGTTGCTCATGTGTCCTCCTTAGATGCTTCGATAGCAGCGTCTATGTGGTCTGCTATCTGGCGCAGTATTTCGGAATCTCGCTCCCACTCCTTAAGGACGTAGCCATCTGTTATATATATCTTGCTAGGTTCCTTCGCTACCACTTCAGACACTTTCCCATTTAGGACATGGACATGTATCACCAGTATCCTGTCCTCCTTCTCAATCTTTCCTTCCCATATTTTCCATGATTCAACTATCTTTCCCTTAGCTTTCATTTTTGCCCTCCTCTAGCTTTAGCACAGCAGATACCAACGCCTCCAAGACCGTATCGCCTTCGCCTGTCCAAGCATTCCAGACATATTGGCAGTGCTGTATCTGGCAACTATATAGTCCTTCCACCGATGGAACAAAGCTAACCACGTAGTTCGTCTCGAAAAGATAATGCCTGAGTAGTTCCTGCAGACATTCTGCGTCCGGTTTGCGGACACGGCCTCTACCACCGCAGTTGGGGCATGGGATATACTCAGTAGGCCTGTGGTTGGGGATTGTGTCCCACTTCACGGCCTTTCCGGAACCCAGGCAACCAACCATATCATTGGGGCCGTGTCCCAGCCTGTGGCATCGCTCGCTTAGTTGGGGGAATGCTAGTCCCGTACCCTGACAGTCAGGACAGTCAGTGTCATGGACAACCTTGCTACCCCCACACTTCCTGCATACTCGCCACGTCAGTTCTTCAATGGCGTTCATGTTTATCTTCCTCCGTGACTGTGGCCGAGAACCATATGGTAATGAGAACAGGAATCTCTACTTCATCCTCTGTAACGACCGTTGAGTTACAGGAGCTACATACACCCCTGTCGCCAATCTCTATCCAACCTGTTCCTTCCATTTCCATGTTCCTAGGCTATCTCCAGAGAGGTTAAACCTCTTTGGTATGTCCTTCCACCTGCGTATCTTGAGCCAGTAGTATCGTGGATTCTCACAGCACCCCGCACTGATATCCAGGGTAGTTAGAACATTCAGTTTGCTGGAGTGCTCGTCGTCCACCGTCAGCACCACGGACGAGCCACAAGACTTACAGGTGGCGAACAGGAGCATACCTTTGTCTGTATCAACCCAACCAATTCCCGATGCTGTTATCTCCATCTCTTATCCTCCTTCCTCCTCTTGCCAATCATAGCGGCTGCCCTGACGGTAGACGGCTCAGCTGTGTAGCTAGGCTTGGTCTTTGCTTTTATCGTGTCCCTCCGACTCTAGTGTAACTTGAACCAGCCAACGAAGACAATTTCCATAGTCCGCGATGGCATCTGTATAGCCCTCCACGTACTTGGCGTCGTTGTTAGCCGTAGTAACATTCCTTGCGGCTCCATTCATCACCTTCTCAGCAACATTGGCGATGTCTCTAAACAGGTCTACATCACGCTTTGCCATTTCCCCTCTCCTCCTTTGACAGGACTTCGGCTGGCGTCCAGACTCTGGCGCAGTGCCGACACTCGTATAGCGTGATAAAAGCGGTGGCTGCCTTTCGGACACGCCGTCCGCACTTTGGGCAGAATTTAGCTCTCGTAGCCATCATGCTCCCTTATTACCTAAGCCCATGATACTGAGGCCTATCCTTACCTCTTTGCCTGACCTTGGGCCTACCATCTACTACTGGCACTTCCCAAGAGTCGGCCAGAGTCCCGTCCCTCTCGGTGACGATGGCCTCGATGCGGGTGCCATCAGGTAGGCCCCGTAGCCGACGGAGGTTTGTTACAATTGCTGGCTCTGGATGTCCTGGTACGTAAACTTGGTAGTAGCGCACCTCTTATCCTCCCTTTGGCCCTGCGCACCTATGCGCTTATCCGCAACGATGCCATACAGTTCAACCGGGTAGGGGTTTCCAGTGATGTCCTCCACGGCCTTGCGCCAATGCTTATCACACAGAGCAAGAGAACCCGCTCCAACCGTTGCCTCTTCAGGGCAACCTACCACTGCACATTTCATCAGTGTTTCCTCCTTAACCCCTTTCGTTACGGGCCTTGCGCACCTTCGAGCCAACTACTTATCTCTCGCTTACAGGCTTCTCTCAAGCGGCTAGATGTAAAGGGACTATCACGCAAACTTATCATGGCCGCTAAAAGCCACTCGGCGTGGTGCCGCCGTTCGGGTATCCGACCATGGGGAGCATATTCCCTAATCATGGCTATCACTCCTTCAATCGTCATCGCCACCAGCTATACTCCGCCTTGGGTGGCCCCTTATACGTAACGGAGCCATCCTTGTGCAACACCACGTCCACTCCACAGTCGGTAGTAGTGCACCTGTAGACTGTGGAGTCCGGTAGCACCATTAGCAACACGGTCTTTCCCCCACAGAATGGGCATGTTGGATTCGTCCTTTGCCATGTCATCGTTCCTCCTTAATCCCGTGCTGGCCTGAGCTTCTCGCCCAGCTTCAGCGCCACGTGGCTCGCCTTCGGGCACAATCGTGCCACCAGCACGGTTGTTCAACTGGCCTACTCAAGCACGCCTTATTACATACCTTCATCCGTAGATCTCTCAACCTACAGATACATCGATCTTGCTCCACCCTTATCGGCAGGCTTAACAGACGGACCTACCTGCCCCTCGGCCAGTTGTTTGCTCAAACACCCCATTACAGAAGTGACAAGACTTCTGACACTCAATAGAACAGTTCACAGACTCAAAATACCTCAGGAATGCTTCGCCCTTCAGATACTCGGTGGAGATAACAAGGTCCTGCTCTGGCCTGGTAGGGTCATCCACCAATGGGTTAATATGGGGCCATAGCTCGAGGAGGTTGTCAGGGCTCTCACCCTTCATATAGCGCTCGATGATTGGGAGCACCTTCTCGCGCGGCCATGTCCTCCCAGAGATTTTAAACTTCCGAACACCCATCCGCTTGTAGTAAGGAAGATGTTCTGGCAGAACAAACCTTGCCTGTATCCATTTCCAGGGGTCTCTGCGCCGCTCCTCTATGCATCTGCCAAACGGATACCCACCATACATGTCCCTGGTGCTGTTATGCGAAGACAAGCAATAGCAGTGATTCCTGTAGATACATTGGTATGTGCAGAACTCGTTGACCAGTACCTCTACATACTTCCCCATGCTGTTCGCCAGGCTACATGCCTCCCTCAACAGCTTGAAGTTACGGTTTTCCATCACATCCCAGCATGCACCATCCGCGCCAAGCCTGAACCATTTCTCGAGGGCGGACCTAGAGGTAATCCTTGAAATAGTGCTCACCTCAATAGTTGCGTCCGGGAAGTCTCTCTTTACTAGCTCTGCCACTATGGGCAGGGTGATGATGAACTTCCTGACGCCTATCTCCCATAATCCGGACAGCATAGCATGGTATTTAGGCCAGTTGAGGTCTTGCAGACCACCAAAGCAGCTGAAGTTGAGAGTCCACTTCAGGGTCATACCAGCACTGGCCATTTTCTGGACCAGGACCTCGAGGTCAGCGAGCTTCTTATCTGGTATTCTGTCCTGGGACCTCGCAGTTGCACCTAGTCCACGGATGCTGCCGTAGAGCTCAGTCACAGGAGTTTCTGGATACCTCCTATTAAGAGCTATAACATCGTCCAGGAACTCCTCGCTAAACTCACAGAACCCTACATTCAATTCAGTCATCTTCCGCCCTCCCTATATAATGAATCGTATGGCTACCCAGACGAGTCCAGGGTGTCGACTCAGGTAGGACCTCCTGCCACTTCACACCTTCGGACCCATACATCTTTGTCTGGACATCATATGACGAATAATGAGCGTTTGACATCCCTGTGTATTCAATAATGAACACATCCCAGCTGCCTAGCTCATCAATGACTTCCTTCTGGTTCTTCAAGCAGTGAAGGGTATCGCACATGACAATCAGGTCGTTCTCCATGAGCTGCTCTTTTAGCCTAGCCAGACCTTTCGGCTCCTCTATGTCTATCAAGTCCCAGTCGCCCCCAAGCTCCCTGGCTTCACTCATACCCTGGAAGAACCTCTTATCTATCAAAACCGGCGGAACATGGAAGTGCTGGGCGAGGGCCTTGCCAAGCCACCCTGTCCCACATCCTATGTCCACCACTCTGCCCACGATGGGGTGGCCCTTCTCCAAGAATGCATCTATTGCTACCTGGATGCTCTTTGCAAGCCACCTCCTGCCATAATAGTCAGAGAAGTGATTGAGGTCCGTATAGACAGGAGTATAAGACAGCAGATGGTTGGAGATTTTCTTAAGGGCCACGAGTTCTTCTCGGTCTCCTTCAACACATGCTCTTCTGAGGAGATGGTATAGCTCATTGATTTCCCATTGGTTCAAGCTCATTATGCTATCTCCTTCCATAGCTTTCTGAAGGATTCCTTGTATCTTGGCCATATGTGGCGGTTTCTGTTCACATAGCCTAGGTGGGGAATGTGCCGATATGGTATATTCATCTCATTGAGTAGAGGTATTGCGGCTTTGGCTACGTTGCCCATGAGTATTACAAACGATGGTCTTAGGTTGGATAGTTCTTCTCTGAGCAGAGCTGCGTCTTGTCTAGAGTCACCCGTCTTAATCCAGTTGGTGAGGGTATAATCACTAATTGGGACTCCTTCCATAAGCTCTGTCATCATGAGTCCTGTCGGACCAGCCTCAAAAGGAACATGTCGGTAGTTGTATGGCCCAAGGCGTTCTGCTATGATAACAACCTTGGGGTCTGGTGAGCCTACACACCCATATCCTCCTTTCCACATAGGGACCCACCACTCAATCATCTTAAGGTATGCATCCTCAATGGTGAGAAGCCTGCTGGCTACTTTTGGGGCACTCATGACCCTATAGTCATACTCCAGATATGGAATACCATAGCTCTGGAGTAGCCTTACATATCCATTCAGGGCAAGCCTCAGGTTCTCCCACTCAAGATACTCACCCTTCTCATACTCACTCTTAGGTGGTATGGCTACACCTAACACCACGACAGGCCTTTGTATCATGGTGAGTAGCAGGATGTTCTGGAACTCCTTGGGAGAATACTGTATCTTGCGGTTTTTCAGAGGGGCGTAAACCAGTTCACAGAGGATATATCTGTCGAGTACTGAGTCCATGTAGTCCAAGCGGGCCAGCGGCAACAGATACTCCTCATACTTGGTATGCATGTCGAAATGGTAGAGCTGGTGCTTACCTTGGCGGAGTAGCTCATCCGCTAAGCGACTCTTACCAGAGTGGTCAGGACCCAGGATGATAATCATAGGCCGGTCTTCTCACCACGTTTGTCCCACCCATAGTCGCCCATCTTCGCCCTCTTATACCTCTCTAGGTTTACCTTCCACTTCTTGTGGTACCCCTCGAACACCTCATCTAGGGAGAACCCCGAGAGTATTATCATCTCTAGATAGAAGAATAGAATGTCTACAAGCTCCTCAAGTTGGTCCTCTTTGCTCAAAGGCTCTGGCCGCCAGCTCTTGAACCCCACGGCATTCAAGTATTCCAGAGTTTCTTCAATCAGCCCTAGTCCAGCCACAACCCTAGCTTGAAGCTCTTGGGGCACCTCATGCCTGTGAGGTACCTTGGTCATCAGGTACCTCTGCATGGAGAGAAGCCCTCCTAGGCTCTTCTCAAACGGAGCCATGACCTACTCCTGTTCTTCTGGTACTTCAGGAACTTCTGCACTACCGTCCCAGAAGCCCTCTTTCTCCAGTAACAACAGAACAGCTGCCTGTAGTACAGCAGACGTGGGCTTCCTACCTGGACCAAACTTTTTCTCCAGGTACTCATCCAGCTTGTCTGAGACAGGCTTAGAGATGAATATCTGGTAGCGTATGGTCTCTGCCATCTTATCCTCCTCGAATAGTTTCTTCATCCTCAGAGCTGCAGCCTTCTTACGACATTCAGGACTACAGTACTTCTGCTTCTTCGCGTGAGTAGTCCGGAAAGAGTTCCCACACATAAGACAGGTCTTCACCACAACAGGATAAGCGTAGAAGTGCTCAGCGTAGTAGGACTTCCGGCACTCATCACTACAGAACCTCTGGTTCGAGCGCTTCGCTAGGAAGGTCTTTCCACAGGTCTCACACTTCTTCTTAAGCATCACTATGTATTATAGCGCACTAGTGTGCGTTTGTAAGCCTTCAGAGACACCTAAAATCTGGATTTTGGTAGGGCCCTGCTCGCCCAGAGCCCTACCCAATGCCCGGTGTGCTAGGAGGAGGCTTCCTCCTCTTCCTCTGCCGGCTTCCAGTACTCTTCGGCCGCCGCGGCTTCCTCCTCGGTTGCCTCAACGAACCGGTCCGGGAACGCTGCCTGTAGCTTGTAGAAGGCGAAGTGGTCAGTGGGGTCAGCGCCCACCTCATCACCCAGCTGCTGACCGCAGTGAGACTTGCTGAGGTACACTATCCCGGTCTTTGTGTCCTTCACGGGTGTGCGGGTCCTCTTACCGCCAAAGAGTCCCCTCTTGGGAACGTTGGCGACACGCGCCTTCACGTCCTTCATGTCCTCTAGCAGCTCATCCACCTGTTCCTCCAAGAGGTCCAGGCGGGCGGACGTCTGCTTGGGGCGAGCTTGGACCTGCTCCTCAACAGTGTTCTCTGTGTCCTCTGGCATATGCTTACCTCCTTATTTAGGTTCCTAGGCGAGCAGGAACCCATTCATTACAATGACATTATGGTACATCAAATCGTGTTTGTAAACCCTTTATGACGCCCAAAATCGATTTTGATATAGCCCTATGTTGCAGGGGAGTCTTCCTCAACAGGCTTGTTGCTTTCCCTGATTTCCTTGGCGATTATGTAGTATGGCAGCTTTATCTTCCTTAGAGCTATGCGTTTTTCTGCTCCGCAGTATTTGCACCTCAGGAGTGCTCGGTTTTCAGAGTCCCCTATCCAATGATGGGCGTTAGTAGGGGACTTCGGGCACTGCCAGGACTTATTCCTAAGGTACCGCTTGTATTCATCCCCTGCGTCAAGGCCTCGGAAAGGAGAAACAGAAGGCATTATTTCACCTCCAGAGTTCACTCAGACCCAAGCCGTCTGCGCAATCAAGGCACAGACCTGCGTAATCATGTCTGAGCGTTTTGCCACATACCAGGCATGGCTCATGTGTACTGAACCCAGCTGGTTTGATAGGACCCGCTGGCAGACTTCCCCTCACCCGTTCAACTAGCTCTTGGAGCCACACCCTAACCTCACCACCTGGCCTTAATCTCTTCTCGGCAAGAGCTCTGACCCCATCCATCTCGCGGATTGGGGCGAGAATATCCGGCCATATGTCGATATACATGAAGTCATACTTTCTGCGGGTGCGCTTCAGGTAATGATGAAGGTCATCGCAGATAACCTCGAAGGACAGCCTCCTGCTAAGCTGGGGATAGACTAGGTTGATGATTTTCTGTTCCCGTTCTATCACCGTTACACTGTCCACATTAGGCTTGGTGGCCACCAATGCCACAAACAACCCGAGTCCAAGCCCACTAGTGAGTACTCTGCCATGGGCGTGCTCCACTGCAGGAGCAATGGCTGTGAGCTCCATTGAGGAGTCATTCATCCAGAGAGTGCCCGTTTCGCGCAGGGCCATAACCTTTGTGTCTTCCACACTCCTATACATGTGGAATTGCCCTTTTATTGGGTCATAGTGTCTGAGTATGCGGCCCGCAGGAATAGTCTCGGCTCTGAGGATGAAGGGTGGGTCTTCGGCATCCTTGAGTATGAACCTCATTATACCCGAGAGCTCAGCATACGACCGGACATCAAATGTATCCTTCAGGGCGTCCATCATCTTAGAACCTCCCAGGCTTACCAGTAAGGCTATGCTCACCACCAACAGCAAGTGCTCTCTGGCCAAGTTGCTGTACAAGCCTGTCCCTCTCGGACTTGAGCCGGTCTATTTCGCGAGCGGCTTCGCGAGCCCTGAGAGCCATCTGCTCTATCTTGTCGAGAGAGTCAAGGGTCTTGAGAACTTCATCTAGCTCGGATGCTTGTTCAAGCAGGGTGTCTCTCAAGTGCACGCAGGCTTCCCTAAAGGATGCGGTTGTATGGGAAGATGTATGCTCCTCTCCCCAACCCGGAAGAGGTCTTCTGTGCTCCGCTTCATGTATCCAGCCATATATAGTACCAGGAGGCATGCCGACAGTCCTTGCAATGTCCACAGCACTCATGCCTTGCTGGAGGAGCTTGAATACCTTTGCTCTGTCCTCTGGTGTATATGTTCTATGCTCTCTGTTCATGAAAACCCTCGTTACTGGAAAGCTTCTCTTCACCAAACCGCTCCCTGTACTCACCAAGAAGCACTCTGCCCAGCCTACGGTGGCCAGCTTGGAGATACCATGCAGACCACCATTCCCCTATGGCTAATACCACAGAGTCCGGTAATCCTTTTAGCTCATGAGCTGCTTCTTCAGCAGCATTGTCCATCTGGTTAGACATAGCATCAACCCTCCTTACTAGCTAACTCGCGGAGCACCCTTGCCACTGTCTTGACATAGCATCCCTTGAACTCTTCAAGCTCGGGTGCTACGTCGACTAGCTTTCGCCTCAGCAGGATGGTACTGGTGTCTCCGCGGATTACTCCTTCATATGGGAAGAAGTACCATCGGGACCCTCGGTCAGCTAGGGCCTCTCTAACCTGCCCAATGGTCTCTCGAGGGAAGTCTGTAACGTAGTCGCCGTCCACGGAGAACAGGACAGCCTTATACGTTGCCATTGATATACCTCCTCTTGTTGGCCTTGAGCGCCCAGGGGTAGCATCCCTAGGCCTAGCGGCTTAGTCCTGTGCGTCCATTACGAGCTGGACGCACTCAGCCTCATATCTCCTCAGTGCTTCCTCCTCAGGGAGCTCAAGGTGATACTCGGCCCAATTAGGAAATCGTATCTCGAAGTTATCCATCGCTCCTCCTTCCGTTAGCTATATATTGTCCAAGTCCCGTCAGGGTTCTGTCTTAGCACGTTTGCTAGCAGTCTATATGCCTTGCCAATAGGAGTATTAAGCCCGTACCTCCAAGCAATTCCTATTAGGCCACTAGGCCGTAATTTATCCACTTTCTCTTGCGTTATCGAGACAAGGACCCGCCTCGGTCTTCCACCAAGGACTACAAAACCCTCGGAGGTTTTTTCTAAGACTAGTCTCGTGCCGTCTACATAGTAAACCTTCATAGTAACCTCCAACCCAGTTATCTCAGCTGAGGTCCTTGTCAAGAAGGTCGCAGACCCACTCCGGGACCCCATAGTACCAGGAGTATGAAAGCCCTAGCATGAACCCCGCAAGCCAGCCTGTATAGAGAGTTCTCTCCATAGCGAAGAAAAGCTCCCTGGAGGACTCTGCGGTGAGTACCCGTAGTAACAGAGGGGTCTTGAACACAGGCATCACCACCCTTTCGTAGTAGTCCACGGCCCCTTTAGCGTGCCCCCTAGCGAAGTCCTCTAGGTCAACCTGACCCACAGGAGCCCAAGCCTGACCCAGCTTCTCCATCTGCTCGAATGTGATTGCCATAGCTACCTCCTGGAATTTAATATTTTCCTTCTCATCTGCTTGTACTGCCGATAGAAGCTACCGCCCATAGGGTCCACATCCCTTGCCAGCCTTATCGAGATTACTGTGGGACCCTCTCGGATGGTCCGGACGGACTTACCAGACAGCAAGCTGGTGAGCTGCCCTTTGGTCAAGGCGACCCTATAATTCTTGACAGGCATCCCCTATCCTCCTATTATGGGCTTGAACCTCACTACCTCAACCTCATCCTCTTCGCGGCTTCCCACCATCTCAAGCAGTTCATCCCAGTCCTTAATGGGATGGCCATCGACTACCACAGTGTATTCCGTGGTAGTCTCACCAGGATGAACCCCGTGGCCTCCAGCAGGAACTTCCTTCCCGAATATTTGCTCAGGGTTGAGGCCCTTGAGCTCTAGGACAGCTTCTGAGTGGCCTTTGTGGTGCGGGAACGTCTTTAGCCTTATCCTCATTTCTTCCTCCTTTCCATCCAAACCCTGTGCCTAGCAGGGTACTCTGGGTCAAATGTGGCGATATGCTTAATGAATGCCTCGTCGAACATAGAGGACATCATCAGGTTGACTATATCGTCAGCCCTTATCATGCCTTCGTTAGGAATCTCTTGGAGGCATGGCCGCTTACTGTTCCCTGCGTAGAGGACGAGCCTACCTCCATGAGGCTTTTTGTCTATACGGAGATTGAGTATAGGATGGAATAGTTCTTCTCTCGTGTGTATCCAGCCATACTTAGCAACGGTGTCCTTATAGAGCTCACCTGCTCTTTCAAGCGACTCTATCGGGACACTGCTCTTGCGGAAGGATGTCTTTCTAGGATTACCAGAGACCCTACCTCTAGGAACACCTTCATATAGGTCGGTGCTTATCTTGTCGGGTAGGCTCTCTTCATACTCTTCTCGACGGATTAGTTCTCTGTCCATCCAGCCCCTGTATCCGTCCAAGAAGGCTTTTATCTGCTCGTCGGAGAATGAGCACATATTCATTCTCTGGAGCCAGTGAATATGTGCCCAGAAGCTTTCAGGAGATTTTCCCTCTCTCCTGAACTCCATGGCCAGCTCTGTAATAGCTGACCTTGAGAACCCAGGCTGGTGCTTCTTAGGCTTCATTCAAACCTGCCTCCTGGCTTCCCTTACCAGTCAAGTATATTATAGCGCACTTATGGACTTTTGTAAACCCTCAAACTCGGTCAAACATCCTAGTCTCTATCTTTTCTCCGCCCACAAACCAATGCTCCTCCACGACCCTATAGACATAGGTGTTATTCAGAGGGTTGTAGGAACTTGTCTCCATGGCTGCCTCAAGAGCCTTTTCTGGAGTAGCCTCCTCCCCAAACCACAGCCAGTTGTCGTCGCTATCGACGACTATGTAGGTATGCATAGCCACCTCCTCTAAGCTTTCTTCTTGGCCGTTGCAGCCACAACAAACCCCAGGAACACCACAGCTAAGGAAGCCGCGGTCCTTGTTTCCTGAGGCATTTGTGGGTAAAACACCAGGTAGGCGACGGTGAGTGCTACTAGAGCTGCTACCCTTACCATAGTATCCTCCTATATGGCAGCGTCTATCACTGAGCCATAGTCCTTCAGGTAGCACTTTGGCATACCTGTGGCCCGCCTAGCACGCTCCTCATCGCTCTGTGGGATTTCGAAAGCTCTGCATTCACCCTCCCAATACAGAGGGCATTCCCGGCAAAGCTCATCGGGAACATCAGCAATCTTGTTCCTGACCTTCATATCTCCCTCTCCTTGAGGCGAGGTATCTCCTCTACAGACAAGATGAGCCCGCCACCATCCAGTAAGTAGGCATGGCAGGGCTCCTCTGTAGTAAGGACCAGTGCACCATCATCAGCAATAGTGCACCACTGCGGCTTCGCTTTCTCGAGCTGGTAGATAGCATCTACCCCCTCAATCTCATCTCCAAGGCCTAGTTGCCCTGGTGTTCTTACCCTCACCCTAAATAACATCCTGACCTCCTTTCATTGCTTACCGCGTAGGAGAACCGGCCACACCTTGGGCAGTCGTCCGGAGACCCTAGGGCTTCCCAGGGCTCCTTGCAAAGACCACAGACTAGCCTGGTGTGGGGATGCTCCTGGAGCCCCATCGCCATGTTCTTGGCAATATGGTCCAGGGCTTCATCGACTGACTTAGGCATCGGCATTCCTTCGCCTCTTTTCCTGTCTGGACTCACCGCTCTGGCGCTTCGGGCAATCGAAATGCCTGACCCACAGCCATGGCTCCATGTTGTTCATGTAGAAGCCGCCGTCATCCCCTATCACACCTATAGTCGCGGCCACAGCCTTGTCGCCGGGCTTGAGCTCTTCACCACACTCGCAGCAGTGCAAATGGAACTGCCACTCTAGCATTATGTTACCTCCTAGCCTAATTCTTCAGCGACGGGGGCTATATGACTCCCGCTTCGCGGAGCTCTCGCTCCACATTCTCTAGGGCCTGTCGCTGCCCGTAGCAAGACAGGTCCCAGAAGTGGGCGGGAAGCCGCCAGGTCTCCTCAAGCACCTCAAGGTCGTTGAGGGCCTCCTCGACCTCCAGCGCAATCAGGCGCTTTGAACCCTTCCGTTTAAGTATGACCATGCTCAGCCGGAAGGCATCACGGTAACGCCCCGATAGGCGGGCGTCGTTGCGGTCCTCGGTGGCTCCCACCTCAATCACCTCCTTTCCGGCCTGGCTCATCAGGGACAGGCGGCCAACCCTGCCCGACCCGGCGACGTTCGTCGCCAGGTTTCGCCTTTCACTCCATCTTTGCATCACCCCCTATTTTGGGTCAGGAACGCCACCGCATCCTCTTCTGCGAAGGCGATTTCCTTCCCACATCTTGGACAGCGCCACTCCTGGTCCGGCGGCTCGACGCCCTCGCCGATTTCGCCGACACCATAGAGAGGCTCCCCCTCAACTACTCGCATTGGGTACCTGGCCCAGACTTTCGTCCAGTTGTCTAGATGGTCTATCTTCTGGTGGCAGTGTGGGCAGACAGGCATCTCAGTTCCTCCTTTCTAGGTTCCACACCATCCTATAGTTAGACAGCTACATCCCCCTCTGCTACCACAAAGTCCAGTAGCCAAGACCCAGCAGGTCTTTCAACCTACTGAGCCTTGGCTTCCTGACTAGTTGGCCGCGACAGGGGTGGACTCTACCGTTGCCCCATCAACAGGGACAAACCGGTCTGGGTCCTTCTTGATGACCTGGTACCAGACCCAGGAATCATCAGAGTCCAACCCGTATTCCGCTGCCACGGCCATCCCAGCCTTTGCCTGAGAGCTGTAGACCTTGCCGGTCTTAGTGTCCTTGACTGGCTGGGCTGGCTGCCGGCCACGACGCTTGCGGCCGTTGGTCTTGGCGACCTTCTCCAGGCTCTCAACTCTAGCTGCCAGTTCAAGGTTGGCATCCACCAAAGCCTTGAGCTCTCGGCTGATGGTGTTGAGTCCAGCCTGAATGTCTGCCAGAGACAGCTTCTTGTCCTTGTCCTTGGACATGGCCTCTTCCTCCTTTCCTAGAATTTGTCCCTATCCCCTTTTCCCCTAACCTTATTTTCTACATTGTCATCTTATCATGTTTTTGGTCATAAGTAAACAATTACTCAATTGTCTAATAAAGGAAATACTTTATTTGGAAAATAAATTCCCTGCATCGGCGCGCGAAACGAGGGGTTACTCAGAGAAGAGCTTTCTGTGTGTGGAGATATATTTCTCGGTGGGTGTTCCAGGACAGACCACACCATCAATGGTCTTCTCGTACATAGCGACACTACCCCAAGTATGGGAATACTTTCTCTTGTGATGAATCTTCATATTGTGCATAATTTACTACAGAAGTATAACCCACTAACCCCACTTAGGTAAATTACTGCCTACTGTGCATAAGATGCAACAGAAATACAAAAGGTCGTGTGTTTACAGGAAGACATGCTAATACGCCATAACCTTCCTCAGAAGCTCAGAAGCCCCTGCGACGTCACCTTGCTCAAGGGCTTCTCTAGCCTCCACCATCCCGGCTATTCTACTCTTTGCTCTCTCAGCAGACTTTGTATCTCCACGAGCCTCAGCGTGAGCAGCTACATCCTCGAGGTCTATCTCCCAGTCACCAATCCGAGCAATAACATCATCAATAGCAGCAGTAAGCTCTGGTGACCTAGGCATATCATGAACATAATCCAAGTAGTCTGCAAGCTTACGCACAGCCCCTCTACCAAACATGGTCCCGGGCTCGATGGGTATAGGTGGTACTTCAGTAGGTGGAGGAGCCTCAACGACAGGTGGGGGTGTCACTGGCGGGGTCCATGTCTCTACCACAGGGAGCTCCTCCTCACTCAAAGTCGTTGGAATAGGCCAGCTCTCTGACCACGCACGGCGAAGGTCCCGCCAGGCAGCATCTTCAATTCTGCCATTATCTGTAAGGCGGAAAATCCTACGGACACTATCTACTACTGCGCGCTGCGCATGATTCCTTATAGATAAGAGCTGGCCAGGTGAAAAGGTCATGGGTTGCTCACGGACAAGTTCTACTAAGCCTAGTAATTGTGCGAACTTGAAGACCTTCACAAAGGAGAAGTATGTCATGCCACGGAGCTTATGAGCACTGGGACGGGTCTGATTTTCTCGTTTGATGAGTTGCTTGTAAGAGAAAGAGAGTTCTTGGATTGAAGCTTCTTCGACGTAGATTTCTTCAAGGACAGAAGGGTCGTCTGGTGAACGACGGATAAGGGGAATAGTCCCGGACAAAGTGTCTTTGATAACAAACCCTACTCTGAGATGACGAGGTAGGGCTGCTTTACCACGTGGACGAGCTTCAGTCACCATATTATTCTACCCTCCCTGTAAGCCCAATCGTGATGTCAGTGAACTCTCCCATCCACAAACTCTTCATTTCTCTACGGGGCACACCCACCACCTCAAACAAAATCCTCCCGGACTCAGTTTCTATTGTGAACGCACCTCTTTCCTCTGGAGGGAAGGGGCCAGCTATATTGAGAAATACTGGCGAGAACTCCACTATGCTTCCCAGCTCACGGGCTTCTATCCTTCTAGGGTGCGCAGCCATTATGTCAAGAGTAGGACTCCTACCAGCAAGAAACACCATTGTTGTTTCTTCTGGTATCCTACAGATCCTGAGCACAGTCTGGCCAGTCAGTAGGCTATGGAGGTAGAGGACGCCTCTCCCTGTATCTACTTCGAGCTTGTATGGAGCTGTGGTGTATTCTACCCCTTTCCAGAGGTACTTCCCAGTAAGTACCCAGTGACGGTATGGCTCCAGCTCTTCTTCCTGGTGCATTTGTGGCTTTTTCTGTAAAAGCATCTTGGAAAAAAGTAGACCAAAGAGCTTTGCTATGAGAGCTGTGCTCATAATCTCAGTGAATACCGCTACAAGCTGCTGCATATTGCCTGTCCTCTAGAAGCCTCTTCCTTATTCTACAGCCTATTCCTCCTCCTTTGTCAGAGCGAGCACATAGGCTAGCTTTTTCCTCCTAGCCCTATCAAGGGCATTATACCGCGCTGCCATTGATTCCGTTTCACGCTCAGCAGCGCGGATATCCCTGGCCAACTTTTCTCTTTCTCGTTCTATGATAGCCTCAGCCCGGGGCCAGTTTCTCCTATGGACTTCTTGGATGGCTGAGTCTATACTCAGGGCAGTGCTCCGTGCCTCTGGATATCTCCTGCGGTAGTAAGAAAGGGAGGAAATCGCACTCCTGAGCCCAGACAGTGCTCTACCCTGGTTGCGCCTTTTGATAGCCACAAGCGCTTCTGCCAAGTAGCCCAGCACATCTGCTCTCCATGCCTTGCGCTCAGTGAGAGTGGCCTCTGCTTCATTGATTCTTTTCATCTCTTCGTGTATCTCAGCCAGAGACATATCGTATGGACTCTTCTGAAATAGGAGAGCTTTGCTCATAAGAGATGTGAGAAGCTTTGCCACAAAGGCCACGGAGATAACTTGCCCAACCGGTTGTATTAGCTGTTGCATATTATTCTCTCTTCGCCAGCTTTGTAGCTTGGCACACTCTGCTATGACTGCCTTTCTTAACAGCCATAAGCGCTCCCTACCCCTGGTAGCTATCCTCTACTAGTAATTATCATCTCTATCATACCCGCAAGCTCACGCCTGTGGCGTTCCTCATCCTCTCCCAGGAGACGTAGGCGCGCACCAGCACCAGGAAGACCTAGCTCCTCTGCCGTCTGTGCAAGCCAGGAATACTCTTCACTTGCTCGCCTCTCATCATCTTCTGCTGCTCTGAGAAGGTTTACGAAGTCACCTAGCTTGCCTGAAGGAATCTTGGGTGGATAGAAGGACTTATCCTGGAAGCGTATGCTCTTACTGGTCCTTGCACCTCTCACAGAACCTGGCTCTCTTCTCTTCTTCTGAAAAGCCAGTCCACCTCCTACAAGGCTACTCACTAGCTTCATGATAGTTGCCAGTGAGAATATCTGCACCAATGAGCTCGTCAACTGCTGTTGCTGCATCCTATCTCTCCTTTCTGGACCTGAGTGGTCTCAACATGCTCAAGCCACTTCATACAGGTGTATTTTCTTCCCACCACTCCTCAAACTCTCTGAGCTTCTGAGAATCAGGAAAGTCACCTAGAAGGATGTACTCGCGGTGGTGTCTTCCTCCAGTAACTTCCTCAACAGCACGCACGAAGTCGTTGGCTGCCTTCTCCATGATCCTCATAGCCTCCATTGGATCGGCCTTCTCTGCTGCTTGGTATAGCTCAAACCTGTAGGGATTCCTTAGGTAGACATGATGGAAGGCTTCGTGGAGGGGCAGCTCTAGGTACGACCAAGGTTCTACAAACATTGCCGAGTCCTTGAAGACTATGACCCCAGGTCCTACCAGGACTTCAGAAAGCATTTCAGGAACAAGCGTGACCCCGCCTATAGATGGTACTCTTATCTCCTCCCCGCTGACAGATCTTTCACGAAGGACCATTTCCTCTGCACCAAATTTCTTGTCTATGTATGAGAGGAGATAGGATGGGATGAGGTCTTTCTCGGAATCATAAAAGTAAACAGTGGGGCTAGGGACTTTGTAGTGCTCTGATATTCTACTGATAGTCCTTCTCACGGCTTCCTTATAAGAAGAGAATCCCTGAGAGCCTTGGGAATACATAGCGAGGAGGCCCTCGCTGAGGTCTCTTGTTATATCAATAGCCAGATTTCCTGGGATAGATTCAAAGAATAGACAGCTCGTGTGTAGGTCGTGAAGGGGGTCTCTCGGCTTCTCTCCTCCTTGCTGTAGGCGGTACTTGGGAGCAGGTAGTCCTGCCGACACAAACTTGCCCACCATCTTTACCACAATCCCAAGTGTCAGTACTTGCACTGCGATCTGCACAACGGGTATGACACTGTTCATCATGCGCTCCTTGTATAGCTGTTGTCTGTAATCGTGCCACTCACCGACCCACCTCCTACAAGGCTACTCACTAGCTTCATTACTGTTGCCAGCGAGAACACCTGTGCCAAGGAACCCACCAACTGTTGCTGTTGCATTCCATAGCCCCCTTTTCATTATAGAAGTTTCTCTAGTAGCACCTAAAATGCAATAGAAGTGCATGCATGGGCATTGCGCATAGTTAACACTACCCCTTGTGCATAAGATGCAATAGAAATGCCTCTCCCTACCATTCTGGTATATGTTCTCTCAAATGCACCGGCTTTAACCTCCCATACACGTCCATTGTCGTACTGATGTTCTTATGGCCAAGGTGCTCTTTCACATACTGTATCTCAGCACCATTCTCCAGCATCTGGACAGCTCTCGAGTGTCTCAGCATATGAGGATGCAGGTCCACACCAATCCTTTTACCGACACCCTTTATCAGTGACCAAGCTTGGTGATATGTCAGGTCCATGAACACCTTTTTACCCGTGGACTTCCTGACCTTCATCCAGTCCTCAAGAGCTGCCATGCCCTTCCTGGACAAATTCACTCTCTCAACTGCTCCACCCTTTCGTGTAACCCTCACCATACTTTCATCCCAGTCAATGTCATCTAGTTCAAGGTTGAGGATCTCACTGATTCTACATGCGGAGTCGAAGAGCACCACTATGAGCACATACTCCAGTGGCGTCTGGCATGCATCCACAAGCGCCAGAATCTCCTCTCCAGAAAGGTACTCTGGTTCACCCATATGGACCCTTGGGGCATTCAGCTCAATGGGCTTACCCTGCCACTTATGCCAGGCCTTGAGAGCATTAGCGGCAACTGCTATGGTGTTGGGTTTCAGGCCACGGGAATGCAAGGAATCAAGATAGCTTTGGGCATATTCTTGCGTGGAGTTATTGGAGCCTAGCCAGTCCTTGTAAGACAAGACCCATTGGATATAGAGCTTCACAGTGCCTGATGAGACCCTGTGCTGTAGGTACTCAGCGAAGTCCATCATTCTATCATCAGCTCTCTCACAAGCCTACTCGCCAATGCTCTCGCTCTCGCTGTATCGCCAGGCGGGACCATTTTCTCTGCCAGACCGGCTGCCCATACTCCATACTCTCTCACAAGCTGCTCTTTGTCCCTAGGCTTCAACTGCAAGAACTTCAGTGTCTGGGCGGTCAGGTCCTTCACCTTGCTCTGGAACACTGGGCTGTAATCATCCTCACCTGTAACAATGTGGGCAGCTTCATGGGCGACCGTGTTCAATGTGCGTGGCCAGCTGTTTAGCCTCTGGGGTGTGATATATACTGTTCTGCCATCAGTCGCACCCAGAATATTCGCTTCATCAAAGCTGGCTACCTTCACGGGAGTCCGCTTGCCTGTAAGCTCGCGCGCGACATTTTGTGCCTTTTCAAGGTTACGCTGCTGGACCAATGAAAGCTCATCCGGCTTAATGATGGTATCTATCCTCTGGCAAAATAGGCACTTTGAGCGTTCCTTCTGGAAGAAGATGTCCTCCACAAGCTCCTCGATGTCCTCAGCGATCTCCTTGGCCTTCTTAAGAGAGCTTTGCCCCAGCAGGCCAGTTCCTCGAGGTGGAACCCTAGGTGTGCCATACAGCTTTCTATGCCTCTCTATCCTTTCCTCTTCGCTCAATGGGTGTCCACGCTGCCCTCCTAGAGCCCTCACCTCCCGCTCAGTGTATATCTGAGGATATCTGACTCCGGGTATATCGAGGATGTACACATCACCTCTCCTCCCACGTAGCACCTCTTTGATTGTAGCTACTTTCATTACATGTGGGCCTGTTATTATCTCCACCTTATCGCCCGCACGTAGAGCTTTCTGTGTCATCAAACTACCCTTCATTATGCTTCCAAGCATACCAATCACTAGAAGCGGTGCTGCTGCTCCTATGATGGTTTCCATCATGCTTGGTGTTATATCGAGGGTCACAGAGTCGCCTACCTCCACATCCTCCGCTTCACCAGCGTTCACCTCCAGGAAGTATCTACATCCAGATGATGGAGTTACGATGTGACCAGGAGAGACATTCCTGGCTATCTCTTTCACACCCTCTGTGCTATGAATCCAGATGATGTCAATTGGGAAGAGCATTTGCTCTGTGGTGACATCCATGACGACATCGGCACCCAGATCAAAGAGCATACCAGTGCCAGCCGGTATGCCTGCTAGACCACTGAGACCCTGTGAGCACTCTATTGGTGTTGAAGCTACTGAGACTGACCACTGGTTTGTGCCTATGGTTACTGTGCCTGGCATATCAGTCCTCCAATTCCATCACTACTATTATAGCGCGTTTGCACTTGTTTGTAAACTTCAAACTCTGCGCATTCTATCATGGGTACCCGATACCTCACTTCCAATCCTCTATGTAAAGGTATCTATCTATCATGCCTGGTGGAATATGCCGCACGACCAGGACTCCATCATTGGCCTCGGTTATCCAAGACACTGGTATAGTGACCTGGAGGACAGTATCCCCGAAGAAGAAGGCTAGATACGGAGTGTATGCCAGCCACACAGAGGGTGTCGGTCTTATTTCTGGAGGCATTTCCTCCGCTTCTTCTGGTTCTAGGCCCCAGCCTGCATAGCTTGGCTTGAGTCCCTCCTCTAATATCTCGCCAAGCACATATCTACCAGTGCCATGAAAGAGAGTAATCTTCCCATCCTCTACCCTTCCCCAGAGCTCCTTAGCCCAGGTTTTCTTGCCATAGTGCTCCTCCCCCCACTCAGCCTCGATCCGAACACCCTCCTTGATGGCGGCTTCTGTTACGGTGGAGAGATGCCTTGCTTGATGCTTGTCTTTTGGAGCTAACAATACCTTGCTCAGGAGGCTCACTACTAGCCCAAGGGTGACTACCTGCGTCACCAGATTCACTAAGCCAGCTATGCTACTGTTCATTGTCCTTCCTACCAGAAGATATGTCCGCCGACGAACCCCAGGAAGAGTGCTACCGCCACCGCCAGCCCTATCACCCAGCCCTTGTATCGGCGTCGTGCCCAGGCCATGGTCGTCATTATGGCAATCGCTGGCACCAGGAAGTACCAGGGGTGCCGCCTCATAATATGAGTGTAAGGCTCACCCGTGGTGCGTTTCCACAGCCACTCGTATGCCCTGCTAATCAACTTAATCTCCTCCTAGCATCTTTGGCAGCACCGACATCACCATTCCCAGCACTGCTATCCCTGCCACAGCGGACACCATAGGAGTAATGTCGATTGGAGCGCGCACTACTGCTGCCACATCCATCCAGTCGGTGTTCATGTCTTCCGGTATAGCATCAGGTGTGTCCGCCTCCGCTACGAAGAATCTGGCCTGCCAGGTCCCAAGCTGGCTAAGAGCTATCGGCTCGAAGGTGTAGCTAGCATCTTCGCCCGCAGACACCTCGGTCTTTACTTCCCCTTCTGGTCCCGTCCCGAACTGCTGTCCCGATGGAGTCTTCACATTCATCCAAGGGAGAACGTACTTCGTGGTAGTGCCATAGTTGTGGAAGTTCATGCGCAGAGAGAGGAGCGTTTCTGTGTATAGCTGAGGGGGAGCTGCTGGGTCAAGCTCCGACCATGCAGAGGCACTCTCTGTGCGCCACTCCCACCAGTATAGTATCGGTGTCTCTATCCTTACATCGGTCATTGTGCCACCTTCCCTAGCGTTAAGCCTCTCATAATCTTTGCTACCATAGCTATTCCCAAGACTGGCACCATCATCCCCATGGTCCCTTGAAGGGTTTCACCTGCAGCGCGCATTAGCCCTACCTCTTGGACTCGGTCGAGGATAAGGTCCCCAAAGGGGATCCCCCAGCCATAAACACAGTCCTTCTCTGGAGGGACGCCTGCGGGCTTCTTGCATATTCGGGGAAGGTTTGCTCGTAGCTCCGGCTCTAGAGGACGCAGGCCTCCACCTGCAGCAATTAGAGCCTCCATCTGGACTGCATGGCCACCCGAGGCACAGGCCACCGCAAAGCTTGTTCCAGAGGCGTTGCGCATTGCTGTGTCACTTGCAGCGGATGCCATAACCAGATTTGACCCGAAGAATACGAAGTCTGGCTTGATCAGTCCCTCAATAGTGGGTCCACGCCCACTCCATGGTCGAACTTGGAGGTCAAGGTCAATTGCCCCAACCGCGTGTGCCCCCTCCTCGGTCGCCGGTGATGTGATTTCCCCCTCATTCCCAGCCGCCACCTGCACTGCGATATTCCGCTCTAAACACTGTCGGATAGCCACCCGTGTCGGCTCCATCGGGTCACCTGCGTCGGGTGCACCCAGAGAGAGGTTGACAATATCGGGGCGCAGTGGCTCAGGGCTCCCATCCCGTGGGAAGGCCGGCGGGTGTTCATCCCAGAGGCGTATTACCTCGTCTAGCCCAGCAGTGACTGTTTCGGTTGTCCCCTCGCCCTGGTCATCCAGAACCTTGATATTCATCAGTGAGGCCTTTGGAGCGAAGCCCTGAGGCTCCTCAATCCCCCTGAACCCTGTGGGGTCAGGCCTTCCACCAACCGCTAACCATGCTGTCCCAGTGCCGTGGTCGAAGATGTCGTTGCAGTGACCAGTGCCAGAGAAATCTGCTCGGTGCACGACCTTTCCTTCCAGACCCACATGTGTCTCACGAATACCTGTGTCGAGTAGGGCAATAGTTATACCTTCACCCAAACCAAACGCTGGTGGGTTGAGAGCTTCCACAAGCTCAGCGTATCTTGCTACTTCGAACATACCCGCCACAGTGATCTCAGGGGTCACTTCTGCTGGTGGGGGTGGGGGAGTAGTCACCTGCTGGACACTTACCTGACGGACCTGCTGGATGCTGTAGCCATTCCTCTGGAGCGCCTCTATTTGAGCTGGTGTCAGATCTGCGAATGTGACCCCTGCACGAGGGAGATGACGCACATTTGTGCCTTTGATGATCCGACAGGCCTGCTCACTGTTTCTACCTATGACGCTGACCCTCATCGGTAAAAACCCTCCACCAAGTGAGATATCCAAGCCCGCTCAGACCCACAAGCCCCCCAATTATCATGATTGTGGCAAGGATGGTCCTACCAGACATGATCAGGTCGGAGAGCAACACACCCGCCACGAGCCCGAGACCCACAAACTCAGCTATCCTTGCAAACTTCTGCATGTTCATATTCCCTCCCTTTAGTTAGGGCCCCTCCTGCCTTCGACCGTCAGCTTTGAGCGCTCGCTGAGCGCCTGGAGGGCTTGCGGGAGCCTATTACTCCCCACACTATCAGGTCGGCATTCAGCTCCACCCTTTCCAGCTACTTGAGCATGCGACCAAACATAGGAATCATCATCCCCAGTACCAGTAACGGGAGCACAGCAACCATTACCTGAGAGATTTGGTCGCCAAGGCTCGGCTCAGGTATAGCTACCCATACATCCTGCCACTCCTCGTTGATGCGCTCCGTGAACTCGGCGATCTCAGTCCCATCCAATGAGATAGTGCATGGAGCAAGGAGTTCCAAGTCAAAGACGCCAGCATAGAGGTTCCTTGCCGTGGAAACCTGCGGGACTGCCACCACATAGTCCGCCAGAGACTCCCCCGTCTCGGTGGTCATCGGGATACTCCCTGAGTCCCAGACGGTGTTACCGTCTGCATCCGTGAGCGCAACCCTGACCCGAATGGCATCTGGACCCACTCCTCCGAAACTGAACGTTACCTGCATCGTTACCCTCCTTTATTTCTACCAGCCTACTTTGGTTACTTTTACGGCCACCAACGCCTTCCCCTGTGTAGCTCCACCTCCTGGAGCAATAGTTGCATCCACAGTGTCGGAGCTAGTATAGACACGCTGTCTTACATGACTGTTCGCAGCGTCCCATAGGTATGCTCCCCGCTCATCGGCCTCCTGACCATAGAAGGTAGCAATTCCAAGGTTAATGCTCGCTGCGGGTAGAAAACCGTCTGGGTCAGGGCCATCACCTATGTCCAGCGTAGCCCCTACTCCATCCCACGTGGTTAGCACCTTGACCCACACATCGGTTACAACATAGCCTCTTTCTACGGAGCAAAGCGCCAGAGGGGAGGGGTCGTCGTAGTTAACTTCCTTTTCGTAGGTACGGGTCTCCCCTGGGCTAAGAACCTCTCCTGTTGTCGGCCCAGTGCAACCTAGGAACTTGTTGCCGTTCCCTAAGTCTTGAGGCCCGTACCTATGCCCATACCAGACCATGTTCTCAAACCAGTTATTATCTGCCCCTGCATCGAGCTTTACAGGATGCCTATGTGTTATCCGCCCTACAATTCTAGCGTTCTGGGCTAAGGTGTAGGTGTTGGTTAGAGGGGTGGTGAAGTACACATAGTCCCTATCTATGTCGGCGACATCCACGTTCTCTGATTGAGGAGTATCGTCCTCAACGGTCACGTGCTGCCCAACATAGAAGACGTGAGTGTTATCCTGCGTTATCTGGACCCTCGTATCGCCAGCGTTCGCTTGGGCCACCAAAGCTTCATTGATATACCGCTCTAGGAGAGTGGAGCGTCCTGTTATCCGGTTATACTCACTACCGCTGGTGAGACGTATCCCCGTAGAGCCTGACACATCGGGGCTCCCTTGATAACAGTCGATGGCGGTTATGTCCAGCTTTGAGTATGAGATATTACCATATACCGCACAATGCTTACAGCGGATGCCTGTTATGTCCCCTGAGATATTCTCGACTCCAGGAGCACCAACAAAGAGGCCATAATCAGTGTTGATAGCCTTCAGTCCCTTGAAGTGAACGCCGCTAGCGACGGTAAACCCCCATCCATCGGTGTCTAGGCTGGTCAGGTTCTCATACACCACTGCAGGCTCCAGTAGCTGGAAGTCCGCAAGAGCACCTGGATTATTGTAGGCCTGTATGTTCGCCACCCGCCCAGAAATGGCACGAGTGATATTTACCCCCGCTGGGGTACCCACTCTGAGAGTCCTCGGCACTCCGTGCGTCTGACCGCCGTTGATGTTTATGTTGGTGCCCTGGAGCCAGGCGACAGCCGCCCAACTGTAGTAATCACCTGCACCGCCAGTGAGGACAGTGTTAATCCCCGTGAAACCCTCGATTACAATGTTGTCGTTAATAGTAGAGAGAGGCTTGGAGGGGTCATGCCACAGGCAAATCGCACATGATTTCTCCGCCAGCCCAACATCCTTCCACCTGCCCCAGCCTATCCAGCTATCTTTGAGTCCAACTATGTCCAGGGCACCTGCGCCCAGGTTCCATACGTCATAGTGATGGACTCGGATGTGGCTGCTCCAGTAGAGGCAGATTCCCTCCTCTCCATACTCAGTGGAGGAAGCCCCGCCGCCACGGATGTCGAACAGGTCGCAGTCATCGCATCCGTCATCGAACGCCACCAGGTGGTGGTTGGCCCGATTGACTATGATACGCCCCCGACAGTCCAGGCTACACCTGTTAACCCCGATGAACTTGAAGGTATAGATATCACCATCTGCAGGCGCAGGGATAGTGTTGGTAACGTATATCGTCGCTCCTGGCAGTACTCTGATATGGACATCATCTCGCTCGACCCTCACATGTACCGTTGTATCAGTGTCAAACGTGTAGTCACCTGAAGTGGCCAACACCTCGCCACCACCTGCAGGCAGTGAGTCTATTGCTGCCATGAACTCCTCACGGTCCTCCACACCATCACATATTTGGATGCGGTCGCCGAAGAACCGCTTGGCAACCTTGGCAGCCACCTTCACTGTGCTAGGCGCATCATTGGACAGGACGATTGCTGTGCTGCCCAGCAAGACTCCCACGAACGGATTATGTATGCTCATGATCTACTCCCCTCTCCTACGCACAATGCCTTGGTCCCTGTTCCACCATGTATGGCGTAGATAGCTCCTCTGTACAGATTCGAGAGGTTTATCTCATAGGAGCCACCCATTGGGTATAGAGCAATACCTTGACCAACAACAGCCGCCTTGCCTTTCTCAAGATATATCACCTCGTCTGAGTTATTCACGAACGAGGCATATAGCCGCTTGGAATTGGTATTCAGTATCAGGTCAGAGGTGGTCCTGACACTCACGCTCTTCGACTCAGACTCGGTGTGCTCGATACGCTCCAGCAGTTCTTCAACGATAGCTTCTGGAGTCGCCTCTATTGTAGATGTCCCTGTGATTCCGCTAGTCATCAGAATTTCTCCTTCAACAGCTTTGCAATCTTCGGAATCAGTACTGCTCCAAGGAGGGCCACTGCTGCTATGGGAACGATTATACCAGGGAGCCAATCAGCAATAGACGCAGGAACAGCCTCCGCCGTAGCAACCAGGCCCGGCCCCCAAGTGTCTATCTCTGTGCTGTCTTCATACTCCTTGAGCACTCCAGTGTAAGAGCCTGCTTCGTCGCATGTCCAGGTGAACTGCCAGACCCCCATGTAGCCTGGCGTGATGGTCAGTGCATCTCCCTCGTATGTGAGCACGCTCCCATCAGGTACTGTTACCTGGATGTCCATCTTTCTGGTGATCTCGTCAGTAGTAGTGTTCTCGACATAGCCTGCGAGTCCTACCATCTGACCCACATTGACCTCAGGAGGTGTGGTCTGCCACTCACCAGTGGCTGGGTTCAAGTATCGGATATCAGTTATCATCATCCTTCTCCAAGCGAATTCATGACCGCTCCCAGTACCACGATTCCCATCACTCCAACAATAAGGGGCACCGGCTAGTCGAGCTCCGTGGGTAGTATCTTCGTAGCCAGTCCAGCTCCTTACGCTCCGGGTGCTCTGCATACCACCCCTCGCCGAACAGGTCTTGGAGCTTCCCGAAGTATTCCTGATACATCAGAGCCACCCTCTTCATGGAGTAGTTGTTCTCAGCCCATTCTCGGCAGTCCTTTGGCTTTAGCTTATCAACGTTCTTCGCTGCCCACAAGAAGTCGTCCATGGTCCTGCATCGATACCCTGTGACCCCGTGCTGAACCGTCTCTGGAAAAACGCCGAAGTCGGTGGTAATTACGGGTGTGCCACAGAACATAGCCTCCACAGCTACGCCGCCGAAGGGCTCGATATACAGCGTGGGCACGAACACAGCCCGGGCCTTCCGCATCAGGTCGCTCCGCCCCTTCGGTCCGACGCTCCCCACATGCTCTATGAAGGGCTTCCCCTCAAGGCCGATGTCCGAGAGCTTCCCCTGGCCGGCAATTATCAGCTTGCCTCCAAGACGCTCCACCACCTGAGCGGCCACGTGGACGCCCTTCCGAGCTATCAACCGACCCATGTACAGGTAGTAGTCATCCTTCTTGTCTGAGAACTCGAAGTCGTCAGGGTCGTAGTAGTTGGGAATGACTGCATCGTAGAACGAGCCATCAGTGGCCCCTGGCTGTTTCTCCATGCACCCATAGACATAGTGCATCCAGGCGTAGGACTCAAACACCCGGTACCTGGCAAACACCCCTGTGTAGCCTATCCCCATCTCCACCGTCATCATGTTCACGGCGTCGGCGATGGGTTTCTGGTAGTTGCCCATGCTCACCAGGAGCATGTCCCGCGGCTGCTTACGCTTGTTGATCTCCTCAATGGCCCTCTTGTTGAATCTCTGGTAGGCAAAGTCGTTAGGGTCGTGCTTGAAGAACTCGGAATGCCAGTCGTAGTCCTCGTAGCAATAGCGCTGCTCGGCGGTGGTAACACATGTGATGTGCTCGATGCAGGCAAGGTCGGAGCCCTCCGCACCATAGTGGTACACCTCATGGCCCAAGTCCACGAGCATCTGGCCCATCTTCCTGCACTTTTCCGTATAGGCACACATCACATAATCCCTATTGGTCTTTGTGTGCGCCGGTGCTAGGAGATGGAATCGCCACCGCTTAGTCATACCAGAACACCCCGAAGTAAATCTGATCCCAATCGAAGTTCCATTGTGTATCGTCGAAGGTTTCCGCCAGCCCCTCTTGCCCAAACATCGCATCCAGGTCCTCTTTGGTAAAGGAATGCGGGTGACCTTCCTTGATCGGCGTCTCTATGAACTCGAACACCCTGAGTTTGCGAGCAGCTGACCTAGCAACCCTTACCACCTTCTCTGGGTCCTGCACGTGCTGAAGGACGTTGTATATCCAGGCCTCGTCGAACCTCTGGGGTGGCTCGTACTCCTCCGCCCGCTGCTGGACGAACTCCACCATCCCCAGCCTGTATCTCTCAAGTACCCACTGTGGGAATGGGCACGGGTCAACCACCACAGCCTTTGAGAAGTTGGAGCACCTCAGGAGCAGGCTTACTGGCCCTCCACCAATATCCACCACGGACTTGCCTTTCAGGTCGAAGTTCCAGCGCCACCTGGAGGGGTACTGCCGGTAGAGGCCCATGTACTTGGCGTAGATTTCCTGCTTGAGCTGCTCGCCGAGGGTGTTGCGGCAGTCCCCCCAGAAGCGCCGCTCGTAATCGTTGTGGCGCTGCCACTCTTCAATGTCAACTGGTGTGCTCATCTCTTCTTCTAAATGGCCTCCTGAGCCTATGGCAGCCACTCATCTTGTAGAGTTCGTCTTTGGTGTGCTCCATCACAAGCCTCTGGGCGTGCTGGAGGAAGCCAATCTTCTCCTCTTTGGTAGCGGGCCTCGGTTTGTAGACGGGGTTACCTTCGTCGTCAACCTTCTGTTTGCCACTCTCGTCGATATCAGGCTCTTCTACCGTTTCCCCAGGTTCCACCTCTATAATCATCACCTCGTTCTCCAGGTCAACGTCCACCATTGTCCAGGAGACGTTGCCCAGGTCGATGTCCACAGGGCGGATGGGGTCGTTGTCGTCGCCCACCAGGGCCCCAGCCCCGTGGACCGAGCCTTCAACTAGAACTGTGCCTGTCAATGGTATCGATAGCATCATCTCGGTCTTCCTTATACTTTGATGTTTCCGTATGCAACTCCGCCCGACACAACGTGGCTAGTGCCAGTACCATAACGCCTCAGCTTTAATGTCGTTCCATAATGATTGTGGACTCTTGCTAGACACTCTCCTAGTCCCGCCATCGCCCGTGTGCCGTGTGCCACGACGGAGCCTCCAGACGAGGGGATGGGGAGAGACTCTGCTACCTGGACTCCATCCATGACGAGCTGCAGCTTCAAATAGTTACCCGCGCCGCCATAGTCACAGGCATTTATCCAAGCCACACCGTAGCCCAGAGAGCCACTTGGCCAGTTTCCACTTGCGGAAGCGATGTAGAGGTCGTCATGTCCCCCAATAGAATCCTCCCAGTTGTAGCCACCGCTGACACTGCACGACTTAACTTCTAAGTCCCACTTCTTACTGTCCTCCACCAGCGTGTGCGTGTGGGTGGCAGCCCAGTTGCAGGTCGGGGCATGAGTATAGTCACCAGCGCTGGGTGTGTCATCTAGAGGAGGCTGAGGACCTGTTGGCCCAGTCGCACCAGTTACTCCTTGGGAACCCTGCGATCCTGTGGGCCCAGTTGCGCCCTGAGGACCTGTTGGCCCAGTCGCTCCTGTAGCGCCCTCTGGCCCCGTTGGTCCGGTCTCGCCCTGCTGGCCTAAGCGCCTGACTAGAAGGTTTCCTTCTTTATCAAAGACTTTCATGTTTCATGCTATCCCCGGAACCTGGTAGTTGACGAAGCCGTGCCTGGGTACTCTCACCACCCCCGTCGTGAACTCGATGTGGAGCCAGGGGGCGTGAGAAGGGTCATAGTCCCAAGCATGCGCATGTGTCCGCCTGGCCATATCAGTATTAGGCCGTGCTATCACTACAAATGCAGTCGGACTGTAAGCATCCACCAGCTCTTGAAGAGGAATCACAATAGACGGGCTATTAACAAAAGCTCCCACTCCTAAGGCATCCTGAATCCAAGAGGTGGAAAGGGTAGTCCGTGTCCTGCTAGTAATGTCATAATCGTTGAATGAAAATTGAGCAGGGGAGGCAGTCTTCTCGAAATGGAGATTGACATTCATGTCATCATAGCCGGAATTATACGGCCAAACCCTGATATAAGCTGTGGTTATCGTGTCGTCTTGTGAGAGGGAAGCGTCTACCCAGCGCATGGCGGCCCAGTATCGGTACGTTGCGTTTGGATTTGATGTGAAGCAGATATAGGCGCCAGTAGGAGAAGTGCCACCGGTAATTTCCCTCTCATAGCTATCATCTAAGCTCGCCCCCACCTGCAAGTCCAGCGGCGGGTCAATCTCCACTGGATATTCCAGGTGCCTTCCCAGCACGTCCTCAGCCTGTGCCATGCTCAATACAAGCTGCCCGCCCTCAAACCTCACATCCAGAGGGAGGGGCTCAATCTCTTCAGGCCCCAGCAAGCCCGCTTCCATGTCCCTCTGCATCTTGGCATCTACTAGAGTAGGTCGCCGTAGCAAGGCCACGACTTCCCCATCGTGTAGCAGGTTACGCCCTTGTCTGCTAAGTCCTTGGCTCTCAAACGGGATATGCAGCGTGTTGACACCCACGGGCCGCTTGAGAATGAGCATAAACTTGACGCCCGAAGGCCCCACGATGACCTTGAACGTATATGCAGGCCTGTCCCACGTCCACACGCCACCCACCTTGCTCGTAGGTTTCCCTAGCTTGATCTCTTCGGGCTTGAACAGCTGCACCCACACGTTATCGTTACCAGGCACGGGATACACCCGCTTCGCTCCGCCGTCTGTCAGCCGTATGAGCCTCGGCATTCTTGTGAACTGAGCGCTGAAGCCATCTCCGTCAGGCTCAGAGAAGCCAGGCTCGGCAGGATGCCAGATGCCATGTTCGTCTGGGTAGTTCTGCCAGCCTATGGAAAGGTCCAAAACGAACTTCTCAGGGTGGCCTTCATCAGCCCTGTCATAGAGGCGCGAAGTGTACCCCCACGTATGTGGAGTTATGTCACTGAGGCCTGGTCTGTTAAGCGCTCTCACTATGACCTCCCAAAATTCACCATCACGCCCAGCAGGAGTGCGTCCCCCGCCAGGTTGTCGTCCGAAACATCTCTATATACCCTGAACTGCACCAGCTCGCTGGCGGCAGGTGTGCCAGCCAAGGTAATCGCGGCCGTAGCCGAGGACACATGCACATCGCCTGCAGTGATCGCCGTATCGCTCACCGCGACAGCTGTCCCCCATACTTGGTCTAAAGCCTCGTCGTTGGCATAAGACCTGCCTTGGCCATTCCATTCTACTGTCTGGCCGGCACTCCCTGTAGCATATGTCCAGTAGAACACCATGGTGACCGTGCCACCATCCCAGTCCGAGGGCATGACCACGGTCCACTGAGCAAACTCGTCGGCGTCCTTGTCGAACTCCAGCACATAGACATCAACGTCGTTCGTCCCGTACTCGGTCTTGGTAGGGCCACCGCAGCCATTCGTAGTTGACGGCCAGCCGCCGGCAGCGGTAAGGAAGAGTTGGCCTGTGGGGGCGGCCCCCGTGGGACCTGTAGTACCCTGTGGGCCAGTTGGCCCTGAGGGCCCCGTAGGTCCAGACGGGCCTGTTGGACCAGTAGCACCTTGTGCGCCAGTATCTCCTTGCCCACCCTGTGGGCCTGTTGGGCCAGTGCTACCTGTATCACCCTGAACACCTTGGGGGCCAGTAGGACCAGTCGTTCCCTGCGGCCCGGTAGCGCCTGTAGGGCCCTGAGGGCCAGTCGGCCCGGTCATTCCCTGGGGGCCGGTGGCTCCTTCAAGGCCTGTGATGAGCAGGTTGCCCTCTTTATCGTAGACCCTCACGTCTTCTCCACCCCGCTGATAATATAGTCAACGACAGCCGCTGTGTCCGCATCGCCCTGTATCTTGTCTCCGGCCTCCAGTGTTATCTCATCGTCGTAAGCCAGCAGGTAGCCGACACCTAAGGACAAATCCTTTGGAATGATTTTCCTAGCCGTCCCACCAGACCGAAGTATGTAGAGGTTAACCGCCACCGCGCTGGTATGACCATTGACCAAGGTTATTGTCTTTATGATGGTTTCCGTCGAGGCAGGGACGGTGTACAGGTCGCCTGTTGCGATGGCGAGCTGCCCGTCTGCGAGGCTTTTTATGTTCATCGTGGGCATAGCTACACTCCTAAATACGCTAGTACCAGAGCCTCATTACTCATCGGGCCTGTTGCTCCAACTGGTCCGGTAGCACCTGTTGCTCCTGTATCTCCTTGAGGGCCTTGAGGGCCCGTAGCACCGGTCGCGCCAACGTCTCCTTGGGGACCTTGCGGCCCCGTGCTACCGACTGGGCCTGTCGCACCTGTGGCCCCTACTTCTCCTTGCGGGCCCGTTGGGCCTTGAGGGCCAGTATTTCCCTGGGGACCAGTCGCACCTGTTACGCCCGCGTCTCCTTGGGGACCAGTGGCCCCCGTAGCACCAGGGTCTCCCTGCGGGCCGGTTGGACCAGTCGCCCCGGTTACTCCCGGGTCGCCTTGAGGGCCTGTTGGACCCATATCGCCCTGAGGGCCACTTGGGCCTACAATCGCCTCAATATCTCCAAGAGGCACCCTGTACCAACGCCCTTCCTGGATTCCTCTTGGGCCAGGCAGCGTCATTACCTCACCTCAGTCCTCGGGGTAATGTGGTCCGGCAGATACACATAGAGTGCTTTCTCTTGTGGATTCCAGTGTGTCTGTGCGATCTGGGCAGTGTCTGGTAGCTCGCTATAGCTCTCCGCCCCTGTCCCCGTTTCTGGCATGAGGAATGCCATCTGCTGGATGACAGCGAGCAGTCCTATCACCAGTGTCAAGTTTATTAGTGTGTCGATCATGCTATCGAGCTCAGGGTCCATGCTATCTCTCTAGCTGCAAGAGTGACATGTCTCAACCTTCTCCAAGCGAGCTCATCACCGCCCCCAGCACGACTATCGCCATCACCGTGCCGATGAGAGGCATCATCTGCTCAATGGCAGAAGGCGGCGGTGCCTCGCCTGCGATAGCCGCCGTGATGTCCTCCACTCGGTCAACTTCAACAGCAGCCATCAGCCCTCCTATACCAGCTCCGCGTAGAGGATCAAGGTCACCTTGTAGGTGCCTACCTTGCCGCAGGTGAACTTGTCGGAGTCCCAGTACATCACTTGGCCATCAAGAACACCTTCAGCCCAGCTACCCGGTAGCGTTGTTGTGACGCTATCCGGATCTGTGACCACAGCCTCCATCTTCATACGTTGGATAGCTCCAGAGGTGTTCTGGAACTGGCCCTTGACTCCCGCTTGCTGGCCTACCAAGATAGTAGGAGCACTCGCCTGGTAGTCTCCGGTGTCCGGGTTCCAGAAGGTGTAGCCGGTGATGGCACCAGCAGGGAAAACCTCGGGTATTACCCAGAGACAGTCCTGTGCCACCGTTATGCGATAGGCCTCCCCGTTGACGAGGGTAAACAGACTGTTAACCCCCGGCGGCACATCAGGGGTCCAGCTGTACCACTCACCAATCGGGTTGTACCACCAGACAACCGTCACGTAGGGGAGGAGGGACGCCACGGCCACCTCGATACTTCGGGTGGGCCCGGGGTAGACTACTAGGTTCACACCCGCGTAGAGGTCGATGCTGCTGATCTCTACTTTATCGTATGTCCAGGTGCAGTCCTGGCTGACCTCTATCCAGTAGGCCCTCCCGGGAATCAGCACAGTATCGGCGAGAATTTGGACATAGGTGCCATCAGGCTGGAGGGTTTGGGCAGAGATCAGATAAGGCTCTATTGAGGCCAGCGCTGAGTCTGCTCGCTGAACCTGGCCCTGGTAACCCACGAACTGGCCACCAGCGTGTAGTTGGGTAATCACTAGCTACCTCCGTGTAGTTGGGTAATCACTAGCTACCTCCTGTTTCTCCAAGCGAGCTCATCACCGCCCCCAGTACGGTGATCGTCATTACCATGGCGATGAGAGGCATCATCTGCTCAATGGCAGAAGGCGGCGGTGCCTCTTGACTACTAGCCGCTGTGATGTCCTCTATTCTGTCAACTTCCATTACACCAGCTCTGCGTAGAGTATCAGTGTAACCTTGTATGTGCCCACCTTATCACAGGTGAACTTATCACTCTCCCAGTACATTACTTGGCCATCCGCAACAGACTCAGCCCAACTACCCGGCAGCGTTGTCTTATCACCATCTGGATCAGTGACCTCACCTTCCATCTTCATTCGCTGTGTGGCTCCGGAGGTGTTCTGGAACTGGCCCCGGACACCTGCCTCTTGCCCTACCAGGATAGTGGGAGCGCTTGTCTGATAGGTTCCTGTGTCTGGGTTCCAGAAGGTGTAGCCTGTAATGGCACCAGCGGGCACCACCTCCACCATGGCTATTGTCTCAGTCCACATCTCGATGAATCTGATGTATTCCAGTCGCCACCCTGAGTACAGGTCGATATATGCCCAGTAGTCGCCCGGTACATCTGCGGTCCAGGAAAAGCCCCAGCTGGCAGAAGATCCAGGGTCTATCCACTGGTTGCTACCTGTCAGGGTGAAGTGGCCCCCATCAGGTGCCGTTGCCCGGATGTCAACCCTGGTCACCAAGGTCTCTGAGCCATCGTTCTGCACGGTTATCCTGAGGCCTATTGTCTGCCCCGGGTTAACGGTGGGATAGGTTGATTGATAGGCTCCCGTTGCTGGGTTCCAGTACTCCACCTTCGAGATGTAGATCACTGGAGCAGAAGCTGTGGCCATTGTCATACCGCTCTCCCTGTCTACCTCTGGATCACCTGCTAAAACCTGTATCATCAAGAACCTCCTTCAACTTACTGGTACCATCCCTTTCATCACAGCACCCATCATCCCGATAGTCAACACCGGCGCAACCATGTCCACCATTCCACCCATAGGAGAAGCCATCCGAGCGGCCAAATCCCCGAAGGGCATACCCCAGCCATAGTCATTATCCTTGTTTGGTGGCTGAGGCGCTTCTCGGGGCTTCCGAGTGATGAGCATGGTCATCATCCAGTTCTCCTCCTGGGTAAGCTCACGGCCAAAGACCCTGACCGCCCCTTCCTGGAGCAGGGCTGTGCTCCCGGATATGCCGGCACAGGCGAATGATGTTCCGCTCTTGGTGATGAAAGCATCATCGCTTGTTGCTGAGCACAGGAGGAGCCTGTCACCGTAGAACATCACCTCGGGCTTCACCAGGCCCTCCTTAGTGGGCCCCCGGGCGGAGAAGTCAGCCACATACCCTGACGGCTCCAGTGCCCCCACCGCCCAGACCGTCTCGTCGCAGGCGGGACTCATGATGGTGCCGGGGTCAGGGCCGGTGTTGCCTGCAGCAGCGCCCACCAGTATCCCCTCATCGTATGCCGCACGACAGGCGACTCTGACCGGGCTGTCCGGATCGCCAGTGTCCTCCGTACCGAAACTCATGTTGATGATCTTGGCACCCTGCTCTATGGCTTCTTCCACTCCCATCACCACATCTTCTTCCTCGCCAGTCCCGTCATCGCCCAGCACCTTGATGTTCAGAAGCTGAGCAGCTGGCGCAACCCCTTGTTCTTCACCTGGAGTTGGCCTCCCTCCTGCTATGAGACCAGCTACAGCTGTCCCATGGTCGAACACATCCGTCGCTGTCGGCGAGCCTGTGAAGTTCTTCTCATGAACGACCTTGCCTTTCAGCATGATGTGGCTATCCCTGATACCTGTGTCCAGCACTGCCACCTTCCACATCTCACCCAGCACGGGTGGTGTCAGCACCTCGCGGGCTTGATCGAGGAATGCTGCAAGCGCTGCGTTCGTCCCCGTGATTGGCCCATAGGCCTCGTATTGCTGGGTCTGAAGCCTTCCTAGAGGTTTTACTGTCAGGCCACGTGCTCTGAGGCTCTCAATAGCAGCCATTGGCAGGTTGCAGAACACCTGGCCTGTCCGTGGTGCCACCCGGATATTGCTGGCTCCAGCCCTCTTTAGAAGTGCTTGGAGTTCGTTAACCGGCAGACCTCTTACCGCACAGCGCATTCGTTATCTCCTTCTCATAGTCCTGTCAAGCCTATGGCCCCCACATCGAACCGGGCAGCCAGTATTCTTGTCATTATCTCCTCGTGTGGGTCTAGGCAGCCCACTATGGTCAGCAGATCCCAGGGCTCCCCAGGACGCATCCTGTGGTTCTCCATGTATCTAAGCACATCTGCCCACTTGCTCATGTCCGTTGCAACCTGTGTCACTACATCCCTTCCCTCACCCCACCAAGCACCTACCAGTATCGGCTGTGGCGCGAGACCCCCAGTAGGGCTAGCGAAGGGATGCCAATCGTAGATAACAACGGGCAGGTCTGCATAGCTGGGCCAGATGAAGCCTGGTTCCCATTCTCCCATCATAGTAAGGGCCACTTGGCCGTCTACTTTCCCGTAGGCTCTCCCTATGTCTGTCCAGACCTTTGCTATCATCCTATCCTCAGTGCTTCCCCAGACTGTTGGGTGCTGAACCACGGGAATCTCCGTGTATATTCGGTAGCTGTCTCTTATCAGCTCCTTCATTCGAACGACACCTCTACATCAGTTATCTCTACACCAGACTCCCATCCTCCTCTCTCGATGCCGGCAAGAGCAAGAGATGGCAGCATGCTTAACACAATCATCATCATCATCAAGCTCATGAGCCCCTTCATCTCGTCCATTTTCCCATTACCTCCTTGGAACCTTGATGCCGCATCTTATCCTCCCCATACTTTGACTGCTACCGAGATGATGGCACCCATGACCGCCAGCATCAGGGCCAGCATGACCTTCTGTGTGCCCTCTAGGTTCCCCACCCGGCCATACAGATTGATAAGGTGCTCATAGATAGCACGGGTGCCACTGTTGGCAAATTCCAGCCCGTCGGGGTTGGGCGGGTCTAGGTTCTTCTTCCTCTTCAGGTTCATTTTGTCATGCTCCTCCTTTACCATTGGCGAGGCCCTGATGGAGGATTGAGAGATTCTAGGACCGTAGGCAACATGCTCACTAGTGCGATAACCATCATCATTTTCAGCAGTGCCCCAATGTCGAAATCCCTCATCTTGCCCTTACTCCTTTCTCACTTTGTCATGCTTCTCATTACAGCTCCCAGGACTCCAAGCACCATCACCATCCCAATCATTGGCATCATCTGCTCCATCATGGACGGCGGCTCAGATAGCGCCGTGACTAATGTCCCAAATACAGGGTCTTCATCTATGTCTATCCCAGCTCCCGCCCTCTCACACCAGTTCAGCACCAAGAACACGTTGGTCCTGTCGAACTCCAGACCAATGGGAATGGTCTTTGTGGGTACGGTAGGCGACACCTCCCATATTGTTGGGGAAGGTAGCGGGTCGCCAAACACAGCTTCCGCATAGCCAAGGCTTCCATTCCATATCAGGGAGAACATTGTTCCCTCGATAGGATTACCCTCAGCGTCGCAGAGCACCCCCCATAGATAGGTGTCAAACGTGTCGACATAGCCCTCACTCGGGTTCTCTATCTCTACGTTCCCACGTATCAGTTGACCTGCCTCGTATAGAACTGTTGTGCCTAGATCCCAATGAAGACCCATGTTACATCTCCTTAAGCAGTGAGCTCATCACCCCTAGAATCATCACAGGTAGTATGAGTGCTATCAGTGAACCGTAGTCTACTTCTGGTGATGGCTCAGGTGTAGGGCTATCTGGAGGCTCAGGAGTAGGCTCTGGCGTATTCCCGGGCTGATCGGGCTGTGCAGCTATGAAGGTGGCCCACTTCTGCGCACCGACAGCCGGGGCTTTAACGTTTACCCAATGCTGGCCTGCTTCCAAGACCTGGAAGGCAACATAGGTAGCGCCTTCGCTCCCCGTGGTATTGGTGGCACTCACAGTCGCACCGCTAGGTGCCCTGAGGAAGAACCACACAGACACTCCCTGGACAGGCACGTTATCCGCAAGAATCCGAGCCGTGACTTTCACCGCACCACCCACGAACGGCTCCCACGGGTCCACACCTACCTCGAAGCTCGTATGGACGGCAGCCCGAGTTATGGTGATGTCCAGGCTGGCCTCACCATAGTGACCGGCATCAGCCCTGATGGTGTAGCTACCCGTCGTTTCAGGCAGATCCACATCCCACCAGAAGTTCCCCACGACATTGCAATGCACATGCTGGGATTCACTCTCACCGTCGGCAATGGTGATGTCCACAGGTGCGAACGCCGCCGGTATGCTCCAGAACTCGGTCACATGGCCCGCAATGCGCACCGTAGTGCCCGGCTGAAACCGTGTCTCTGATGTCCTGTGCCCCGTGGGGCACTCGATGAAAAGCTCTACGCTCACTTCTTGCCCCCAAACATCGTACCTACTTTGCCCACAAGCATGACCATGACCCCTAGCATGATTAGAGGCATCAAAGAGTCCAAGAATGAGGGCTGGGGAGCTGGGAGTTCAGGGGGTGTTGTGCCAATGCCAATGGGCACTACCACCTGCTCAGGCGACCCCACAGGGAACCAGGCCGTCACGATGACGTTCGCCGCAGAGACAACATCGGGCAGTATCACATCGAACCAGTAGTTACCAGCCACATTGGTTCTGCTCTCTACGAATAGTGGGGTGAAGCTGTCCACTACCTCCAGCCTCACCGGCTGAAAGCTGTTAGGCAGCCCCAGCGACGTGGTAACCTTACCCGCTATGCGGATACTATCGCCAGGGTTAAACTGCCTCGTGGCGAGTATTGTCCCTGGTGGGCTCTGGAATTCTACAGAGATGCCCAACTAGCTTTCCTCCTGCTCCATCATCCAAACGGCCAAACACCCGGCGAGAGCTCAACAGGCGCAGCGGGGAGTAGATATCTACCAATGATAACGCACAAAGTCACTGAGTTACCCCCGCCTGAAGCTGTCTTCACCCTGCCGTAGAGTCCGTAATCGTCTATGTTCAATGGGCGCACCGGCACCCTGATGTAAAACGATCTGGAGAAGGGCGCGGTGCGGACCACTCTTATGGCACTCAGTGGGTCAAACTCCACCCCATCTTCCGAGGCATAGAACTCGACGATGTAGGTGTCGTTGGCGGACAGGTTCTCAAAGCCCACATACTCTATCCGGAGATAGTTTGGTGAGTCTCCGAAATCATATGTGCCCCTGGGGACTATCTCCGTGTAGTTAGCAGGGAATGTATCAGGGGCTCCACCATCCGTGAGTGTGATGCTCTCAGTGGCGTCGTAGGGATATGGCCGCAACCTGTCTATACCTGCATGAGCAGCTATCCCAAGCTCAGCAGGCATGTCTTCGATATTGCTGAAGATTGTCTCCAGCTCGTCTCTTGTCCTGAACCCAGGCGGCATACTTCCCTCCTAGCATAAGGGCCAGGAGGTTCCCGAAGGCACCTACCTGGCCCAATGCGTAGTGCGTCCCGGCCCTTGCTATGTCAAGGTCTTCATCGTCTCATGCTTTTACCAGGTAGGCGCTTATGCGTCCAGCTGAAGGAATACGATGGTCTGCGCCCCACCAGCAGAACTCGGGAGCAAGTATCCGGCCGGCTGGGCACCCGCAACGAACCCTGCTTCCTCTTCCGTCAGCACAGTCCCGTCATTGTGGTTGAAGTAGACCTGCCGGCTGGACGCTGTGTTACCCATAGTGCCTACGGTAGCCGCCAGAGTGCATGGCCCCCACGTCTGTACCCAGAAGTAGTATTCTGCCGTGACGAGCATCAGCGGCACGCCGACGATAGACATACTCGTGCTATTGGCAACGGCTGTCGCCTGGTCCACCTCGGCATAGGGGCTCCGGCAAATTTCCAGCCCGTCTCCGTCGGCGAGAGCGTTTGTAAGAGGCTCGTACAGCGTGAGAGTCACACTGGTGCCGTCACTCGGGGTGCTGCTCTTTATCATGCGGTGCTGGAAGGTAGCTGGCGCAGGACTTGCCCAGAACTCCGCCTTCCCGTTCTCCCAGTAATCCGCACCGTGGGTTACATCCGTATCATTTATGACCACGGTGGTGGAGCCTACAGGAGTCGCTCCTATCACAGCGAGAGTTTCGGGAACGACAAGAGAAACCATCCCTCTATCCCAGTAAGGGTTGACGACACCGTTGCTCCCCGCTTTGCAGTAGTGCCATACGGTGCCATCCGGCCTCCACAAACGTGAGCCTATCTTGTAGTTCTTGTAGGCGCTCTCTGTAAACGGGGCCTGTTCAGGCCTACCGTCTATGAGGTCCCCCAAGATTGCCGAGGATATGATACCCACATTCTCTCGGCTGATGAACCTTCTCCTCGCATCCATCTTATGTCTCCTTTACCCTAAAGTTCCCCATCCCCGACCATTACAGCCGGGACTCTACCTGCCTCTTCGACAGGAAGAATCGCATCGTGATAAAGGCCAGGGCTTACCCTAGTCTACCAGGTAGCGGCCCTTCCACCCGAAGGGTATGAGCTCCGCGGTCAGCGCCGCACCCGCAGCCGCACCGGTCAGGGTAGCGACCAGCGTGAGCTTGTCCCCACCTACCAGCCTCAAAGGCTCGGAGAGGTTAGTCGCAGCGAACCACGGCGCAAACGGGTGGAACTCTGCGTAGTAGTTGTCTTCCGCCGCCGTCCCCTGGTCGGCAGCGAAGAAGAGCTGACCGGCCTCACTGGCCTCATCTGGCCAGCTGGACACCCTGAAGTTGACCTGGACGATGTCGCCCACGCCCACACCAGACTCCGCCGGCGACACCAGCTGCACCAGATTCAGGTACCAGACCTCACCGGACGGCACCTCTAGCTCCTCAGAGGCTGTCGCACCTACCGCTGCACCAGCAGCGATGGTCGCCGTGATGGCATCCCTCTCATCGAGCTTGCCCACCATGTGGACTTTCTCGGCGGAGGCCAGTGCCTCCACCCAGGTCCGCAGGTTGGCCAGACGCAGGCTACCATCCTTCGAGTCATAACCAGCAATCAGCACCGGGGGCTGATCAGCCGGTATGGCCGCAACGCTGACGGTCGCCAGGGTCTGCGTCTTCATCCTCGCTCCAACAGGGATCCCTTCCTGTATTTTTACAACTCGTCTCTTGCCCATATGTCACCTCAACTAGCTGCTCATGCCTTCCAGCATGGGCGTCAGCATCTTGAACATCATCACGATCACGATGAGCGGTATGATGGCCGTCATCAGCGACGTGATAGTGGTTGTCCAGTCCGCTTGCTGGGCAACCATAGTTGTCTGAGCAGGCCTCATTGTCATTGCTTTCCTCCTCGTTTACTTTCTGCCCGGCCTATCGGGTCATGCCTTCCAGCATGGGCGTGAGCATCTTGAACATCATCATCACCACTATCAGAGGCAGAACCGCCTCCATCAAGCTAGTGATGGTGGTTGTCCAGTCAGTCTCATACGCCGCATACGGTGCTGGGGCTTGCTGGACCCGTGTGCCTGATGGCACCTGTGTCACTCTCGGGCCTACCAGCTGCTGAGCGTTCATCTCAGTTTACCTCCTTGAGCTCTCTTCGTGTATTGCTACACGCCGAAAGCTGCTCTGAGATTCCGCTCCCAGCGGTCCACGAGGCTGGGGTCACTGATCTTGTCCCTGTAAGCCTCTCCAGGAGCCGAGCCAGCTATGGTAGCAGGCGAGGTTCCGAGGAAGCTCGCGACCCCCTCAAAGTAGTTCTCCGGCATTACCCGGACTTTGTCGGACAGCTTTCTCTTGGCAGATGCGATCGTAGCCAATGTATCCACCTCCTATGTTTAGTTTCCGACAGTTGGAATTATACAGCAATATAGGGGCTGCGTAAAATAGTTTGTGAGGGGTCAGTGACTACGACTGGTGGATATGATGAAGCTCGTCAGGGGAAAATCGAGTTTAGGGGGTGCCCTATTTCCTAAGCATCCTCTTAGCATACCTTATGGACAACTCATGAATCTTTTGAGTGTACTCAGGACTACCTGGGTCCAGGCCATAGGCTGCCAGAGTATTCTTAGCCCAATCCTGAGCAGCTCTACTCTTCGCGAGCTCCTCTATAGCTATCCGTTCCCTGCGGTTCACTTCTTCTTCACTAGCTCGCCCTTAATGGCAAAGAATGCACGGAGCTGCTGGCCCAAGGAGGTTGCTAATTGGTCAAGGAGAGTAGGGACAACCTCTCCAGCCTGCTCACTATTAGCCATGAGCTCTAGAGAAAGAGTCCCTGCACTCGGACTGACCGTAAGCTTGGCCGAAATGTCCTTCGTGACCTCCTGCAACTGTTGAAGCTTTGTTGGATCTACGCCTGGTAGTGTCATCTTACTCCTCTCGTATCGACCATCCTTCTGGAGCTTGTAGGGGCTGAGGACCTCCCATACCTGGCATTGCTGACATAATATTCTTCAGGTATGGCTCAAGCATCCTGACCATCATGTCCATCATTGGGTTTGGTGACTTTGGCTGACTGAGCTCCCCAATTCTATTCTCAAGAGCACCCAGCCTTGGGTCAAGGTTGCCCATGAGCATCCCACCTACCTTCGCAGCTGCGTCTTGGGAAGCCGACCTAGCAGCAGCTTCCTCACCTGCTCGCATCTCTCGTGCCATGTTTACCAGAGGTTTAGCCTGCTGGACCCCAATGGTGCTCATCTCTTGAGCTAGCCTGACACCTACCACCAAGAGCGACATACCGAACTTCACCCCACGGGTGAAGCCGTCGAGGTCCTTGCCATCGGGTACTGTGATGGCATCAATGATAGCCTCTGCAGGGCTACCTTTCGCAAAGACCTGAAGCCTACCATTAGAAGGCTTACTTTCCTCCACCAGGCCCTTCTTCTTCAACTCACTATACACGACCCTCACACTACCTGGGTTGAAGCCCGCTTGGATAAGCTCTTCCCGTGTCTCTCCTGCCTGCAGCCTCTCTGAGATCTGTTGTGTGATGGACTTACCTTTATCCTCGTCTGCCATCTCTGCACCTCCTTGCTGCAATTATACACTGCAGCTTGAGAAACGTAAACCTTTTGTGACAAGCTGAATTCGAGTTCTGCATGCAGTGTATTGCAGCTTTGTGCAGGAACCCCTACGCAGGTACTAGATTTTGTAGTAGCTAGGCCCCTAGGGGTGAGCTTTACCCAAGCAGCAACCTTATAGCCTCCTTTGCACCAGTGGCTTTGGCCAGCCTGGCTACCCTGATAGCATCCCTCACGTCCCGAGTTTTTCCAACCAGCTCCCTTGCTATATCAGCTGCGTCCTCCTCAGTCATTTTCTCTCTCCTCACAAGTACCTTGGTAACTACCTCCATGAACTCGCTTGAGTTATACTGCTTCAGGTGCTTTATCGCGAACCGTGACCTGAGCTCTGGAGGTATCGCCCCTAGCCTGTTGCACGCAGCAAAGACCCAGACTGTTACCTTTATATCCATCTGGCGGCGTACTTTCGTCCTTACGAGCCTACCTGTCTCCATCAAGCTCAGCAGCCCACCCATATCACCTAGTGGCATCCTTTCTATCTCGTCTATGAGTAGCCACTTAGGCTTCCTATCAGCGATTGCATCCCAGAGGCCTGCTCTTGATGCGGCGCTTCCCACCACCCACATAGCCTGAGATCCTCCTGCTCTTTCGAGCTCACTTAAGAAGAGTGTCTTGGCGATTGCAGGAGGCCCTGCGAGCAGCACATGGACCGGCTCTGTTAGCATAATAACCTTGCTCAAGAGCTCCTTCACGTCGTCATAGCCCACAATATCATCGAATAGGTCGTGTGGTATCTCGGCCACCAGCTCAAGCTCTTCTGGTCCACTCTCCGCGGTCAGTAGGTCCCTGCCCTTCTGTGTCATCTTGTATAGCTTGTACCGGTTAGAGGAGTATGTTTTCTCTACAAGTCCTTGAATAAGTAGCTTAGTGATATATGCAGGATAGACACCTACGTCGCTCCATGACCATCCTAACCTCCATTCCTCTGGGTCAGTGTTGTCCTCGTAGGCAGCTATCCTCTCCAATACTTCTACATCCCTGAGCTTCATTTAGTCCTCCTTAGTAACCGCCATCGAATCGCTTCCGACCAGGCCCAATCGAGGCTGACCTTTAGACCACGGGCATGCCGAGCCTTAGCGGCCTCTAGGTCAAGGTAAGCTATCAAGGCGGTATCTCCAACCTCTAGATGACTGGGACACTGTCCGAGCTGCAGGGTCACACCCAAGACATGGCCGAGTCGTTGTACCTCCACTTCTTCAGTTAGCCCTGACCTCAAGCCATGACTGGCAATGGCCTTTGCCTGCTCCAATGAGATCTCATGTACTTCCCAGGAGCTGCCTATTGGGGTAGTGATGCATGCTCCACCATGGATAAGCCACGGCCGGTTTTTCATTATTTCCACCCCTTGATTTTCTTGATGGCCTCATATGCTTGGTTGATGAGTATCATCTCAGCATCAGTTCCACCTCTGTCAGGATGGGCCTTCCCTGCCTTCTTATAATATGCCTCTCTGACCTCTTCCTCAGTAGCGTCAGGTGACACACCCAACACATCGAACACGGAGGACATCCCTTGTCTAGGGAACTCCCTCTTGAGACGCTCTATGGCTTCACCGAGCTCACCATACAGTCCTTCTAAGGCCCGGATGAACACCTCAGACGCTATAGTGCGCACTGCACCTGGGTCAAGATCCCATGGATTGAAGTTCATAGTACTCCTTGTATTGCCTGTCTTTGCTACCCTTGACCTCCTCCATATCCCTCCAGTCTTTTCCTACCATGAAAGACACAGTGAATGGCACGCTGTAATCATAGCATGGCAGAATGCCCTCGAGTACATGAAGCACATCGCTCAGTTTATGTTCCGGCAACTCGAATACTACCTCGTCATGTACCTGTAGGACCATCTTGACATCTGTATCCCTGAACACCCTCCAGGCTTCGATCATCTTTGAAAGCACTAGCTCTGAGCTAGACCCCTGGACTATAGTGTTAATACCCTCCTTCATTATCTCATTCTTGCCAAAGATGGTAGGCTTTGCGGCGTCCGGGAATTTCCTTACCCTGCCTTTGAGTGTCCGGACATAGCCATTCTCCCTTAACATAGCTCTCTGCTTCGCAATCCATGCTGCCACACCCCTGTATGTAGAGAACAAAGCATCCCGGACCTCCTGTGCGTCATGCCTTGACAATCCTGTCTCAGCCATAACCAATGGCACTGAGGCACCATAAACTATCTCGAAGTTCAAGGTCTTACCCAAGAACCTTGGGAACTTCCTGCCAAGAAGCTCTGATATAGACTCAGCTGTGCTGGCATGAATATCCTCCCCATTCCTGAACTTCTCACACATCAGTTTATCACCAGAGAGCATGGCTATCATCCTAAGCTCAAGCTGGTCGTAGTCTGCTTTGAGAAGGATATTGCCAGGGCTAGCTATGAAAGCTTTCCGTATTCTTAGACCATCAGCTGTCCTTGCGGGGATATTCTGGAGATTAGGGTCAGAGGAAGAGAGCCTGCCAGTCCGTGTGCCACAGATATTATAGGATGCATGGATACGACCATCATGTGTTAGCTTGGGAAGCTTTTCGGCATATGTACCAGCAAGCTTACCATACTTCCTGCATGTCAGGATATACTTGGCAGCTGGGTGGTTGATGCTCTCTAGAACTTCACTGCTTGTGGAGGGTGCTCCTGTCTTGGAAGATGTTCTGATGGGCCTGAACCCTAACTCTCTGAACATCAATGCAGCCACCTGTTTAGGTGAGTTCGGGTTTACCTTATGGCCAACGCATAGGTCAAGGGCCATCTGGCTGCGGGCTGCTTTGTCCCTGAATTCCTGCCCAATCTTGTTCAACTCCTCTGTATCTACCCGAACGCCGTTCAGTTCAAGGTCAGATAATACCGGTACCAGTGGTATGAGGAGGTCTTCAAGTAGCTTCATGCAGCCATGCTTCTTGACTTCAGGCAGTAGTGCCTCATAGAGCTTGATGCACATCTTGCTCTGTGGAATAGAGTATCTGGCCCAGTCGTCCTTAGTAGGCTTTGGGCACCGCTTACGGAAGTCCTTGAAGTCCTCGAGCTCTTCGAAGAAGTATAGTTCAGCCAGGTGCTTGAGGCTGAGCTGTGTGTCGCCGAGGATGTGCGCGAGGGTCATTGTATCGAGCACATAGTTGACTGTGATTCCATAACGCTTCATGATAGAGCGGTCAAATGAGGCATTGTGAGCCAGCTTGAGGATAGTGTTATCCTCCAACACTTCCCTTACCTCATGTGGTATCTCATCAGCAAAGTAGAAACCCTCAACATCCTCATACACGAAAGAGAGCCCGATGAGCTCTGCTGACTCAACCCTCACCGACGTAGTCTCAACGTCAAACGCGGCTACTTTCAATCTAACCTCTCCGCCACGTATTCAAAGTAGTCCTTGCATAGCTCCTTGAGTATTTCTAGATTATCAGTAGTCACCAACCAGCACTTACTGTCTGGGTCCCATGCGCGCTCACTGGGTGGGATGGTCCTCTTGAGCGCACTGATAAACCCACGGTCGTAGTCACATTCGAGCCTAAGCACCCCGGCTCGAGCTTTATGAATGATTGCTTCTTTGGTCACTGTATTCTCCCCAATATATAGGTAACGCTGGATACTGGGATCCCTGTCTTGTGTGCTATTCGACGTGCGCCCCAGCCTATTTCTTCCCTCAGCTTGCGCACTACCTCGTAGTCATGTTTCCGTCCTTGCCCTCTCTTTATATTCTCAGGATGAGCCCCAAAACCATAATTCCGGGAGAACCACACGCCTTGGCAGTGCTTCGAACAGAACCTCCCAGGGCTGGTAGGACGAACTTGACTAGGCCTACGGTAAAATACTCTACCACAGACCTCACATACCTTGGGGACTGGTGGCTTCCAGCGCCTCTTCAAAAGAGCACCGGCTTTCTCCACCTCTCTTGGGCTATATAGATAGCGGAAGCCATGGTGAACAGGTTGAAGAAGCCCTTTCTCTTCCTGGCTCACCAGCCAATCATCACTACATCCAAGGAGCATGGAGACCTGTGTTCGTGGCAGGTATGCATTATCCGTAGTCCCGTAGTACTTAACCAGGATTTGCCTTACCCGCTCTCTACTAACACCGAGCTTACCGCCTATGCTCTGAAGAGTGTATCCTTGGTCCCTCAGAGACTTTACCCTTATAGCACGGAGGTTCATGCCGCCTCCCTTGGGTACAGCTGCTCATAGATTTTCTTAGCTCTACCTTCTCCAATCCTCTTGACCTTCATAAGATCACTGAGGTCGCAGGTCCACTTGGCGGGTACTCTGCCACCAAAAGTAGCTAGGATGTTATCTGCGAGTGTCGGGCCTACGCCAGGGAAGCCCTGTAATATCCAGGATTGCTGCTCGTCGAAAGTTGGAGTACCCCAGACGCCTTGGATGCCTGGTCTTCTGAATAACCCGATGTGTTTTGGGGAACTCAAGAACTCTAACAAAGACTCTATGTAGGCTACGGTGGACTCTATCCCACTACCCACAAAAGCCACGTCTATGCCTTTGATTATCCTTATCTCGAGAAGGATTTTCTCGATGGACTTCCTTGTGAAGCGTCTGTACACAGCCCTATGAACTCTCTTGGGTGCCTTTGAGTATAAAGACCCGTCCTTAGAATACCTGAATGAACCTTCTCCTACCACAACACCATACCAGACACTTCTTCTCAGTAGTGATGTCTCTCTGGCTAGCCTACCATCAAGAACCGAAAGGATAAAGTCATGAGGAACTTCCTTCCTCTGCACTCCTATAGACATACCTTTGGCATAGATAAGTACGTCTGCACCTTTTTCCTCAGGAAGAGAGCTCAGGATAGCCTTGTCACCAAGCCTCTTCGCCAAGCGTTTATCGGTAGGAGATACCAGCAATGTTATGTCCGTAGTGGCCATCCTGCCACCATCCCGAGATACTGAACATAGAGATTATTGAGAGAGACCCCTTTTAGCCATCTGCGACCTCTCTCTTTCTGGAAAGTAGACATCTTCCACCCGGTCTCTTTGTTGCCCGTGAATAGGAGGATAGTATGCACCTTGAATGGTAGTCTCTTCTCCCCATCTATCCGTATCCTAGTACCGACATAGAATTCCTGAAGCTCAGGGTCTTCTCTTGATGCCATCCTATCGGTTGTCATAGAGAACGACGAGGTTATATACAGATGTGCCTTTGTCCTGTAGCACATCTTGTCAATGTAGTCCTCATTGTGCAGCTTCTTGATTACTACCCAGTCCTTCCATCCATCGAAAGCCTCTACCCTGGAGGACCTTGGGCTTTGTGCTTTCCTCCTCTCCAGGAAGTACTTCCCAATGTCCTTTTCGAATACCTCGTCAGTGAACGCAGACTGCACCATGTCCCATTGGGCACCCATATGTTCAAGGATAATCCAGTCACCTTCCTTGTGCTCCCTGAGTATCTTCTGTGCAGCTTTGTCCACTCCGCCCTCCCACCTCCTATCTCCTATAGGCTTAAGGTCCTCGAACCATGATGGTGTGAAGTAGTAGTTGATGTTCTTGAGGTCTGGAAACTCAGCAACCCTCACACGCTCTACACCATCATCTGGGTCTATTACGTGGAAGGTTGCCTTGGGTAAAGCTTGGGCTATGTTCAGCCACTGATATGTCTTCCCTGTGCCTGGTGCTCCAATAACACAGATTCTTTCTCTGATTGCCAAACCCTACCTCCTTCCTAATATCCTCTGCACCTTGTATCGGAATGACTTCACAATGAATGGGTCTACCATTCTCGCAAACCGCTCCAGGGACTCCCTTCTACTCAGGAACAGGTCCCCTTTCCTGCTTGGAGGAACAGTTGAGTCAATGCCCAGCTCTGAAAGCTTCTTCTTCAGCCTCAGAACAGACTCCATAGGAAAGCCACCTGATGCCAGCACAACATAGGGGTACTTTCCTACCAGTGTACCATCACCCATGTGCCAATGGGCAAGAGTGATCGGGGTCAGCGCCAGGCTCTCTGGAACTATTTTCCTGCTATCCTGGTACCACTCCTTCCTCTTCTGGAGTAGGTATGGATGTGCTTTGGAGCGCAGGACCACTAGCTGGAATGGCTTCCCTCTGCTAAACCCTTGGTACACCTTGATGGGATAGATAGAGAGCCCTGCAGGCTCCAGGGCTTCTCGAACCGATAATAACCAGTCGAGGTGGGCTGTGCCAGATATTCCGACTTGGAGCATCCCGGTGCTAAGAGACGCTTGGCGAATATGCCCGTCTCCCAAGAGCAGTCCGTCCAGGACACCCATTTGCTCTTCCTTTATTCTTCTATAGACCCTAGTCACCCTTGCTTCTCCCTGTGAGGACAGTCTAAGCATCGGCAGTACTTCGCGATAGGAGAGCCTTCCTCTTGGTCACATGATACCTGGATCCCTGCTCGAGCATTAGCTTCTATGAAGTCATACTTCTCATATATTTCCCGTATGTCCATCGGAGGCTCGACTACCTGCAGCTCGTCCTTTTCTCCTGTATCCCTGTTTTTGGCCACGAACAACAAAGGAGGAGAGCAGCTCTCAGCAGCCGCCATATAGCATGTGACCTGATGTGCGAATGCTGGAAAGGCTTCCCATCCCTTCTCTATCCAGGCCTTGTATCTGAATCTACTGAGGCCCTTGATTTCAAGAATATGAAGAACCGGCCCGTTGATGCTTTCCAGGATCAAGCCATCCAGGTGCCCAACAAGCTTATATAAAGGCCTCTCAATCTCAACATGAATACCGTGCCTATCCAACCCTTTCCTAGCGCAGATAGGACACTTGGGACATGTAAGTATTACTAGGCCATCTTCTCTGAGGTCCTGGACCACCCACTCCTCATGCCTTTCACTTTCCTTCGCAATGTCCTCTAACCAGTCTGGTGTAGGCTCTGTCTCTTTACCCAGCCTATATGCTGATATGAGCCTTGAGCAGCTTCCAGACATGGACATCCTGTACTCCCACTTCATTGATTCTCCTTCGTAAGGACTTGAGCTATTGCGTCCAGGCAGCTGGTGTACATCACACCCTCCTGCCACGCTCCGCCAGGGCATGAGATCCCTCTCAGCTGCTTACTGATTTCTTCGGCAGAGACACCTGTTCTCAAGGCCAAGCTGACAAGCCTGGCTACTCCTTCTATGAGAGCACTGGTGCATGCCCCAGCCTTTCCCCGCTGGGCGAACACCTCGAATGGGTTGCCCTCCTCTATGTTTACAGTAACGTAAAGGTTCCCACAGCCTAGCCTGAACCTATAGGTAGTACCTTCCAGTGTCTGTGCTCTTGGCTTTGGCTCAGTCATTCATTGTCTCCTGGCAGGTACTCATACACCGTGGCTGGAGTTTCAACTCTGAGCTCTACATCACCGAGCTCCCTTATTAGCTCTTCAAAAAGCTCAGAGGCATACTCGTCCACTTGCGCAGCACCTGAGTCACCTGCGATGGTCAGCCTGCTCATTTGTTCCTTGGCCTTTCTGGCAACAACCTCACCAAGCTTCTTCCTCACGAGCAGAATGTCTGAGAGATTCCAGCAAGCGCCTTGAACATAGCAAGGGAATAGCGCCCCAGGTGGCTTTCCTGGAACTGTGGGCGCAGGGACTTGCAGCCAGACAACTCTGGCGTAATACTTCCTGGGCACAACTGCTCCTTTCTGCTAGTCCAGGCACCTTCCCTCTTACGCCTGGCCCACCCGCTTTATCTGGCACGAACACTGTGCTCGAATTAGGCGTACCACTAGCAGCTATCTTATAGGACTCAGTCTCCTGAACAGCCTGGAAAGGCAGCCCTGGCAGATACTCAGCCTGAATATCCACCAGAACCTTATCACAACCCCTTCGGTTTTCCTTCCACAGAGCCTACAGGTGACTGTGTTGGAGATCTCGGCCTTGGCCATGGTTATCCCCTATGCTGAGCCCAATACCCGTTCTGGCTCCTGTCCATCAAGTAAGCCATAGCTTCGTCCGACAGGTCTGCCACGTCAGGGAGTCTGACGGCCTGTCTCTGGAACTCCACCACGGTCTTCCCCTTAGCCAGGTCTGCCAGCACAGCATCCAGCTCAGGAGGTATGAGTGCCCCTGCCTCTTCACCACCCTCGAACGGTGGGGTGTCACCCAGGTACTCAGTAGGCATCAGGCCTTCCCTCTCCTCACCAGACACTGTGGGGTGTGCCTCTAGTCGC